>OLPG01001445.1_pt1 | contig 19877 bp, 19 predicted proteins | sample 1672311 | NCBI WGS metagenome assembly OLPG01 (sample SAMEA3136670, study PRJEB25190) | human gut metagenome | biome: human gut; feature: human-associated habitat; material: faeces | place: Austria | collected 2013 | reverse complement strand
GCCATGAAGCAGGCACCTGATTTTGATGCTGAGGAAATTTTAGCTCAGTTAATTCCAAAGACTACTGAATCTTTGTCTAAATAGCAAAATGGTAAAAAAACACCATGCTTCTTTTTTCCCGAAACATGGTGTTTTTCACTGGTATATTCTTATAATCTCTATCTAATTCTTCACAATATTTGAATTTCTATACACGGACAACAATATTCCCATATAAAAGTAAGTAATCATCATGGTCATATTTCCATGAGATAAAAATGGCATATAATTTCCGCTAATCGGATAAAGTCCTGCATTTACTCCAATATAGAACAGTGACTGTAAAATCAAAAATATTACACAGCCGATGCTGAGCATATATCCCAGGCGATTCTTCTGTTTTACCGCCATTCGAAGCAATAGTGCCATAAATACCGCAAATACTACAACCAGAAAAACTCCTTTTACATTTCCAAAATAATGGAACAGGTATGTCCAGATATAATCATTTCTTGCATAATTATAAAGCGTGACAGCTTCTACTTCTGTGGCACCATTATATGGATCCGTTACTTCTATTTTTCCAGAAGACTGCGACTCATGCCATTTACTTGAATTTGGATCTTTTGCAGCATTTGCTACGTCTGCAACCGCACCTCTTGTATAATCCCAGTGTTCTCCGGTAATTAAAGCTTCCAGTCGATGTACCTGATAATCTGTAACGAAACGTCCATTACCCCAAAATGTTATTCCGGACATCAGTATCAGGCAGATTCCAATCACACCCCATATCCTGGTCAAAAATTTCTTTTTATTTTCTCCAAACCAGCCCTTACAGACCGCCACATGCAGTAAGACCAGCCCTGTAATTCCGGTAACAACTGCAGATGACATAAATGGTATCATCAAATCGGTAAGTACTGATATTCCAAGACACACGGTACTAATGATCAGTCCTTTCGTTCCTTTTCTGCGGAAATGATAAATTGTCCCTGCGTAAAAGGGAATGACCAGATAGGACAATAACATCTGAACTATACTTCTGCCATTGACCATCGGTCCAATCCACATTGTTTCATCAAAAAAGATCTTACTAACTATGGAAAAGACTGCCGGTATCTGCATGACTGCCCAAATTGGAAATGACCACTTTACTAATATAGAATAATCCAGATAACAGATTCCCAACATGACCGCAATTCCTATTAACATTGCACTCCAGATTCCGCCATACAAAAAGTTATCTTTAAAGGCTTCCAGTGTACTCATATTCATTGTTGGAAAAGACGAAGTAACTACCGCCTGTAGGATTAGTCCCATAATACTAATAACTAAAATCGCCATCAGAACTGTCCATTCCATCTTCGGGCGGTGCACCCGGTCAAGCTTCACGCCTGCCTCCACTGGATCTCCCATCTCCACTACAGCCATCGACTCGGCTTCTTCTTCACCTAATCCATGAGCCATGAAATCCTGTTTCTGGTCTTCAATATGTGCTTCTACTTCCTCCGCAACCATGGTCCGCGCACGCTTTGTACGAATCTGTTCCGTCAAAGATTTCAAATATTCCTGTCTATCCAAAGCATACACCTCCCAGAACATTTCTCACTGCTCCGGCGTATTCTTTCCATTCATTTTCTTTTGCACGGAGTTGCTTCTTTCCTTCTCTTGTTATGGAATAATACTTTCTTGTCTTTCCACCCGCTTCCTGCTCGTAAGACTTTACAAACTCCTTTTCCTCCAGTCCATGAAGGAGCGGATATAATGTTCCTGCTTTTAACTCAAATACATTCTCTGACTTCTCCCTCAAAGTCTCGATCATCTCATAACCATACATGTCTTTCTCTTCCAGAAGCTTAAGAATCAACATCATCGTGCTTCCGGACACCAGGCTTTTATCTACTGCCATTTTATACCTCCCCTTTCTTTTTCAATTCAGAATCTTTTTAATCAGTTCTGATTTTTGCATTCATATCTACCCTGCCGACACATCTTATCCGATATAACTGATATAAATTGACTTTCATCATTAAAACAATGTTTTATATCGGCAATCGATATATCGGTTATCTACATAGTATATCGACAATCGATATATGTCAAGCATTTTCTGTAGCTATGTGCGAGATATGTGCAAGATATATGCAAGATATGTGCAAAAATATATGCAAAGAAGCAGCCGTTTTCACGACTGCTCCTGAACTTCCATATGCGTCTGATGCCTAAATCAGGAAATCTTATTCAATGACGATTTCAAACTCGTCCCCAACTTCCTTTGATGTTGGTTTCTTTCCCTGACTCTTTGCATATTTTTCAACATTTTCTTTCTGTACCGGCTCACTTACCAATACTTTAATTGGACCTTTTTCATTCTTCAGAGCCTCTGCTGTCAGCATGATCGGCTCTGGGCAGGAAAGTCCTCTTGCATCTACTTCTACCATATCTATATACTCCTTTCAGACATTATTTTCAGCTATTCTGTTATAATTATTTCATCTGAATTTCTTTCTGTTCTTATTTCTTAGCTGTCTCTCTCTTGCATGTAAATGCTATGATGAACAGAACTACGATGCAAAGAATACATGCAACTTTTCCGTTAGTTGGAACTGCTCCGGCTACAACAGCTTTTGTCTCCGGGTTAAGTGCTGTTCCACTTGCTGCAAGTCCGAAGTTGTGGCAGATTGCTGCTCCTACGAACATTCCGATTACAGTGACTCCTGAATCAGAAGATCCCTGTCCTGCAAGGATTAACTGACGAAGCGGGCATCCACCTGCAAGAACTGCTGCAAATCCAACTGTATACATACCAAGGATATTCCACAAGTGTTCAGAATGTGCAATAACTCCTGGTGTGTTAAATCCTACTACAAATTTTCCTGTTGCAATATTGAAGATCAGCATTACAACGAAAAGTCCGCCAATAACAGATAATAAATCAAAGTTCTTCATAATAATGACATCACGGATTCCACCTGCAAAGCACATTCTTGATTTCTGAGCCATAGCTCCGAAGATCAGGCCTCCTACAAGAGACATAATGATTGGTGCGTGTAAGCTTCCCGGACCAGCCGCACTTACTTTCAAAAGTGATGTGCATGTTGCAAGAATCAGAATTCCAACAACGATAACCGGAAGTACTGCTCCACTTGCTTTTGTTGTTGCCTGTGCTCTTCCAAGGCTGAATCCCTGTTTCAGAGCAAATACACCAGTTGCTACTCCAAGAATAAATCCGATAAGTGCTACCCATGCATTTAAATCACCGGCTGACATACGAAGTACCATACGAAGTGGGCATCCCAAAAATACGAGTGCTCCGATCATAATGATCACACCAAGTACAAAACGAATCATCGGTGAAGATCCACCTGTAGAGCGGAATTCTTTTGTCGCAATTGAAATAATAAATGCACCAAGAACCAGACCGATAATCTCTGGTCTTGCATACATTACTGCTTCAGCCTGATGCATCCCCATTGCACCAGCTGTATCACGGATAAAGCATGCGATACAGAATGCCATATTTGCCGGGTTACCAAAATATGCAAGACATGCTGCTACAAGTCCGCATATCACACCTGCCAACGCAAGTGTTTTCTTTGAGCCTGTTAAATTCATATTTTTTCCTCCTCCAATAACATAACTCTCGTCTTTAGATTACAACTTCTATTTTAGTTTCTTTTTTTCGACACGTCCAATTGATAAATTCATTAAATCCCTTATATTTATTGTTAATGTTTATACAGCTCTCTGTTTTTATACATTTCCAATGCATATTTTGCATATTAAAAAGATTTTTCCATTTTTTTCTTGCATATTTATGAATTTAGGTGTATAGTATGATTTGCGATTGCAAATAAGATATTTTCTTATTAAAATAGAAAGTAAATGATACATTAGGAGGATTTCGAAAATGAAAGAAAAAGTCGTATTAGCATATTCAGGCGGACTGGACACAACTGCTGTTATTCCGTGGTTAAAAGAGACATTTGGCTATGATGTAATCTGCTGCTGCATTAACTGTGGACAGGGCGAGGAGTTAGATGGTCTGGAAGAAAGAGCAAAGATGGCTGGTGCTTCCAAATTATACATCGAGGATATCATTGATGATTTCTGCGACAACTACATCATGCCTTGTGTAAAGGCTCATGCAGTATATGAGAATAAATATTTACTCGGAACAGCTATGGCTCGTCCGGCAATTGCTAAGAAATTAGTTGAAATTGCAAGAAAAGAAGGTGCTGTAGCAATCTGCCACGGTGCTACTGGTAAAGGAAATGACCAGATTCGTTTTGAGCTTGGTATCACAGCGCTTGCTCCAGACATCAAGATCATTGCTCCTTGGAGAATGACAGATCTCTGGAAGATGGAATCCCGTGAGGATGAGATTGCTTACTGTAAAGCACATGGTATCGACCTTCCATTTGATGCCAGCCACAGCTACAGCCGTGACCGTAACTTATGGCACATCAGCCATGAAGGTCTTGAGCTTGAGGATCCTTCCTGCGAGCCAAACTATGAGCATCTGCTCGTACTTGGTGTTACACCAGAAAAAGCTCCAGATGCAGGTGAATATGTAACCATGACATTTGAAAAAGGTGTACCAACAAGTATAAACGGACAGCAGATGAAGGTATCTGAGATTATCATGAAGCTTAATGAGCTCGGTGCTAAACACGGAATCGGTATCTGCGACATCGTAGAGAACCGTGTTGTAGGTATGAAATCCCGTGGTGTATATGAGACACCTGGCGGAACAATCCTTTACGAGGCACATCAGCAGTTAGAGGAGTTAGTTCTTGACCGTGCTACGACAGAAGTTAAGAAAGATATGGGAAATAAACTTTCTCAGGTTGTTTATGAAGGAAAATGGTTTACACCACTTCGCGAGGCAATCCAGGCATTTGTTGAGTCAACTCAGGAGTACGTAACAGGAGAAGTGAAATTCAAACTTTACAAAGGTAACATCATCAAAGCCGGAACAACTTCACCGTACTCACTTTACAATGAGTCTCTTGCAAGCTTCACAACTGGTGACCTTTATGACCACCACGACGCTGACGGATTTATCAATCTGTTCGGACTGCCGCTTAAGGTTCGCGCTATGAAGCTTCAGGAAGTAAAGAGCAATAAGAAATAATTCTTGAAACCATAATTAAAATAATCAAAAAAATAGTGTGTAGATTATCTTTGTAATGACCTACACACTATTTTTTTATTTAAGAATGCTTTTCTATCTTCGGAATATCTTCGCTACGCCTGTCACTGCTGCCCCAATTACTACATACACATCTGCCAGGTTCGCGGTGAGTCTTCGAAATCTGCTGTTTTTCCACTGGATTCCGATATAATCAATGACTTTTCCACGAATCAGTCTGTCATAGGTATTACTGATTGCACCGGCTGTCAAAAATACCATGCCGAATTTTCTGAGCCATTTTCCTTTTTTGAGAAAGAGCCATGCATCATAAATTGCAAGCCCGGCACACAAGATACCAGATGTCTTTCTCACCAGCTCCGGCTTCTTATCCAGTGTATTAAAACAGAAGCCTTTATTATAAACCTTCCGGAGCACAACTTTGTCCAGAATTGTCTCCCGTTCTTCCTCTTCTTCAAAATTCTCCTCGATGTACTGCTTAATGCCCATGTCCACGCACACCAGCACAACAAGAAGTCCTCCTGCTGCCATCAATAACATCTGCTATACCTCCTGAATCTTGCGTATCTCCTCCTGGCACTGTACTGCTTCTTCCTCTCTCTTTTCGATTGATTCGCACAGGGCAATGTACTCTAAGTCCGCCACTTCTCCTGCTTTGAATTTTTCATAAATCTTCTTTCCGATTTCGATGTAATCCCTTTCATTGGCACGATCCAGAGAACGAATCTGGCTTTTGATACGTTGCACTTCCAGGGTATCTTCCGTCTTCTTTCCAAAGTCCTCTGCTACATCTGAAATTTTCCTAACTGCTCAAAAAAGTCTGCCATATTGTACCTCTCCCATCTGTTATAATCTTCTCAATCTGTCCAGCGATTGATACAGGTCCATCGTTCCATAGCCCCACTGTCGGTTCGGGAATTCTGAAAATGTGTTCTGCTGTGCTCCTAATATGATAATATTTGCCACCTGACTTGTGGTAACTCCTGCCGGAATCGGCTGGTTCAAAATCCATTCCATGATCATCGCACAGGCTCCGGCTGTGATTCCCGTTGCCACACTGGAACCGCTTCGCCTTACAAATGTTCCATTTACCCCTGCTCCCAAAACCTGGACTCCTGGAACTGCAAAATCAGGTTTTATTCTCTTGTCTCTAGTATAACCTCTGCCAGAATTAATATCAACACTCTTATCTGCTCCCCTGTAATAAGCAACCGTGATCGGATCATCGGTATTCGCAGGCTCTGTCAATGTCACGTCCGGACTTGCTTCCAGAAAATATACATTTCCATCGAGAAACTCCCGCACAGGAAGCCAGATGTGAAACTCTCCATCTGCACGCCCCAGCGACTGTACTCCTATCTTCCAGATACCCTGTGCCGGATGATCGAATTTCAAAAACAAAAGCTGGGATCTTCCATCCCGCAAAAACAACTGGTATTCCACATCCACAACCGTCTGCTCAAAGGGAAATGTAAGCTGATAGCGACTTCCCTGCCGAATAGAAATCACCGGACTTCTCTCCCCAGACGGAGATATAAGATACGCTGTCACAATATTGGGAATGGTCCCCCATAATTCTGCTACAAATCCCGTATTTCCACTTTCGACACGCATTTCCACTTCCTGAACCTCTCCTACCTGATTCAGTTTTCCCTGAAAATGATGTCGTTCATTTGCCTCATTTCCTCCTCCGATAACCACGCACCGATCTACCAGTCTGGAATAGCTTCCGAGAATCCGCGACAAACTGGACATTCCATTATGTCCGCCAAGATTCGTTCCAAGTGCCACACACATAACAAGGGGCTTCTGTTTTTTCAGTGCCAGAAGATGCAGATACCGAAGTCCCTGCGCAATATCTGTCTCCTGATAACACACTGCCTTCTGTCGTATTCCATAAAATTTTCGCAGATAATCTTTCGCTTCTTTTAACTTCACTACTGCAATTTCAGCCTCTGATGCCGCCCCGGTAAAACCTTCCTGGATATTTTCTCCACCTGCTGCCACACTTGCTAAAAATGTACCATGTCCATTTTCATCGCTTACTGGCACAATTTCCTTTGGATTGTCACTTTTCAGTGCCTGATTAATCTGATTATTCGTATACTCACTTCCATATGTAAATGTATCCGGTGGCTGACCGTTCTGGTCAGTCTGATCCCATATCGCCGTGATTCGACTGCTTCCATCTATGTTTCGAAAGATTTCATTTTCATAGTCTATTCCTGTATCCAAAAATCCAATCATAATTCCTTTTCCTCGAAGATTAAGACCCGGGTAATTCTGAAGCACACTGATTCCTGTCTCATTCATAGCTTCCATATCCAACAGTGCATAGCAATTTGGAATGCTGTTATAACCATAAGCCGCAATGCTTAGTTCTTCCCCTAGACTTTGATCCACATATGCTACACGATAGCCAAAGCCAAGGCTCTGCACACAAATCTGGCTCTTGGGATAGACCAGTTCCTGATCTAACCGGTAATTCGGGATAATAAAATCCCGAAAATCCTGAGAGAGGATTTTTTCACGGCATGAAGTATCTTCTGTCTCTTCCTCCTTCTGCTGTGTTGCTATCACTCTCTCCTTCAAAACATTGCTTTTTGTATTTTTTTGTGTCTTTAGCAACGTATTTATTTCTCCACAACTATCATTCATAAAAAAGAAAACACCTCGTATACTTTTCATATGTATATGAGATGTTTTCTAATTTTATTATTTGGCATTATCTTCTATATTTTTATAACTGCCTTACTATCTATGCCTGACTTTCTAATCTCGGTACTTCCTGCCCTCTCAGCGTGATAATCGGACCACCAGTATTTTCTATGTACTCCTGTGTAATCGTCACTTGACCGATGCTGTCATCTTTCGGGATTTCATACATGATATCCAGCATAAATTCTTCGATAATCGCACGAAGGGCTCTTGCTCCTGTATCCTTCTCCATCGCCTTTTTCGCAATTGCACGTAATGCACCTTCTGTGAAATCGAGCTTCACTTCATCCAGTGCAAGAAGTTTCTGATACTGCTTCAGAATTGCATTCTTTGGCTCCTCCAAGATCTTCACATACATATCTTCTGTGAGTCCCTGTAATGTAAAGACTACCGGAAGTCGTCCCAGGAACTCCGGGATCATACCAAAGTTTCTAAGATCTTCTGTTGTTACCTTCTCAAGAATCTTCTTATCATGATCATATTTATCTTTTAGATCTGCGCCAAATCCAATTGCAGACTGCTTTGTAAGTCTCTCTTTGATGATGCCGTCCAGATCCGGAAATGCTCCTCCACAGATAAATAAAATGTTCTTTGTATTAACTGTTGTGAGCGGAACCATCGCATTTTTACTATTAGCTCCAACCGGAACTTCCACTTCGCTTCCTTCTAAAAGCTTCAGCATTCCCTGCTGTACGGACTCTCCACTAACATCACGCTGACTCGCATTTTTCTTTTTTGCAATCTTATCAATCTCATCAATAAAAATGATTCCCTGTTCTGCTTTTTCCACATCGTTATCCGCTGCTGCCAGAAGCTTGGATACAACGCTTTCGATATCATCTCCAATATAACCTGCTTCCGTCAGAGATGTAGCATCTGTAATCGCAAGCGGCACATCCAGAATTCTTGCCAGCGTCTTGACAAGATAGGTCTTACCGGAACCTGTAGGTCCGATCATCAGCATGTTAGATTTCTCAATCTCAATGTCGTCCATGGAATCCGTTGCCACACGCTTGTAATGGTTGTATACAGCAACAGACATCACTTTCTTGGCATATTCCTGTCCGACTACATACTCGTCCAGGCTCGCCTTGATCTTATGCGGTGCCGGAAGGTTATGAATGTCAACGAGCGGCGTTGTCTTCTCGCCTTCTTTTTTCTTCTTCACACGCTGCTGCTTTGGAATCTGCTGGCTCATATCATCAATATTTAAGAACTGAACTCCCGGCATATTCATAAGCTGGCTATAATCAATCGCACCACCGAAGTTCATATTATTCATAGCATCAAAACTCTTTTGCATACAGTCATTGCACACACACATATTGTTCGGAAGATTGATCATCTTTCCAGCCACACTCTCTGGTCTGTGGCAGACAAAGCAGACTTTCTCATATTCATCATCGTTATGATTGTCATTGCTATTATTATCGTTGTTATCAATTGTATCTACATAATCCTGTTCAGACATGGTTCTTTCCCTTCTTTCCTACTTTTGTTCCTCTACCATCTTAATGAACTGCTCCTCCGAAATAATCGGAACTCCCAGTTCGTTTGCTTTTTTATTCTTTGATGAAGTCGATGTCACATCATTATTGATCAGGTAATTTGTTTTGGAAGTGACAGATCCCGTAACTTTTCCTCCCAGGCTCTCAATCAGTTCCTTGACCTCTCCCCTGTTTGCAAAGTGTTCCACACTTCCGGTGATAACAAAGTTCACTCCGGCAAAAATCTGTTGACTCTCTGATTCTTCTTCCTTTGGAATCTCAAGCTCTTTAAGCAGTCGCTTTAAGCTTTCTACATGCTTCTCATCCTGAAAATAAGTTACAAATGCGCCGGCAAGTACTTCGCCTACTCCCTGAATCTCTGCAAGTTCTTCTGCAGTAGCATGAATCATACGATCCACATCACCGGAAAATTCTCTGCAGATGACCTTCGCATTTGCAAGACCAATTCCCGGAATTCCAAGTGCATAGATAACTTTCGGAAGTGTCGTCACTTTTGCTTTCTCCACATTTGCAATCAGGTTCTTGTAGGATTTTTCTCCAAAACCTTCCATCGTCTGAATCTCTTCCTGCCATTTATCCAAATGGAAAATGTCTGTGAATTCCTTTATAAATCCACGGTCAATGAACTTCTCCAGCGTTGCCTCTGACAAACCTTCAATATTCAAAGCATCACGGCTCGCAAAGAGTGCAAATGCTTTGACATGCTTTGCCTGACATTCCGGATTGGTACAATACAGTGCTTTTGCATTGCTGACCTGGCGAATCTCTGTCTTGCCGCCACAGACCGGACAGACTTTTGGAATATCTTTCACACCACTTCTTGTCAGATTCTGTGCAATCTGCGGAATGATCATATTGGCCTTATAAACTTCAATCTCATCCCCCACACCAAGTTCCAGTTCTTCCATAATACTGATGTTATGGACACTAGCACGGCTCACTGTCGTTCCCTCCAGCTCCACCGGTTCAAAGATAGCGACCGGATTGATGAGTCCTGTTCTAGATGGACTCCACTCAATCTCCAGAAGCTTTGTCTGGCGGATCTCATCAGCCCATTTAAATGCAAATGAATCTCGTGGAAACTTAGACGTCCGCCCCAGTGATCTTCCATACGCTATATCATCATATACTAACACAAGTCCGTCGGACGGGAAATCGTTCTCGGCAATTTTTTCTGAAAATTTAATAACTTCCGCCTCTACTGTGTCTCTTATTACTTCGTGGTATTCTACTACTTCAAATCCCTGCTCTTTCAGCCATTCCATCTGACAGGCTCTGGAATTATGGAAATCCACATCTTTTGCACTGACCAGTGTAAATGCATAGAATTTTACATTTCTTTTTGCTGTAATCTCACTGTTCAGCTGACGTACAGAACCACTGCAGAGATTACGCGGATTTTTATATTTTGCTTCTGCTTCCTGGATCTTTTCATTAATCTTCTCAAAATCTTTATAGCCGATCACTGCTTCGCCGCGCAGTATCAGCTCACCTTGATAGCTGATCTGAAGCGGTACATTTTTAAAGACTTTTGCATTGTTTGTGATGACCTCGCCTACTTCTCCATTTCCACGGGTGACTGCCTTAAAAAGATGTCCGTCCCGGTAAGTCAGAACAATGGTAAGTCCGTCCATTTTCCAGGACATTAGTGCCTTCTGATCTCCCACAAAATTCTTTAATTCCTCTACATCTTTCGTCTTGTCCAAAGAAAGCATTGGGCTTTCATGCCGTTCTTTTGGGAGTTCACTGACCACTTCATATCCGACTCGCACCGTCGGACTGTTGGAAAGTGTGATCCCAAGCTCACGCTCCAATTCCTGAAGTTCATCATAAAGCTTGTCGTACTCATAGTTGCTCATGATTTCTTCTGCGTCTTGATAATATGCTTTTGATGCTTTATTTAAAAGCTCCACCAGTTCCTTCATGCGTTCCTGCCTGTTCATATAGCTTCTTTAACTCCTGTCCTTCTATTTTTCGCACTGCTCCACTCTTTAAGCTTCCCAATTCTACATTCATAATTCTTATTCTCACAAGCTTTGTCACTTTATATCCAAGTGCTTCGCACATTCTCCGGATTTGACGGTTCAGCCCCTGTGTCAGAATAATGGAAAATGTGTACTTTCCAATCTGCTTTACCTCACACGGTCTTGTTACCGCATCCAGATTCTTTTCCACGTCCTGTATATGCACACCCTCTGACATCTGCCGCACAAATTCTGAAGTGATTTCTTTATCCACGCGAACATGATATTCCTTTTCATGATGATATCTCGCCCGCATCATACTGTTGATCAGTTCTCCGTCATTTGTCATAATAAGGAGGCCTTCCGAATCTTTATCCAGTCTTCCTGCATAGGTCACCCGCACCGGATAATGCAGGAAACGTATGATATTATTTTTCACTTTCATATCCCCGGTACACACGATACCTGCCGGTTTGTTGACTGCCAGAACAACCTTCTGTTCTGCACCCTGGATCACTTTTTTCCCGACACAGATTTTCTGCTCCTCTGACACTTTCATGCCCGGTACAGCCCGTACGCCATCCACCGTCACACGTCCCGCCTCTATGAGACGGTCTGCCTCTCTTCTGGAGCAGATACCTGCCTCACTGAGGTATTTATTTAATCTTATCATTTACTAACACTCCAATTACTTTACAGTTCCTATTCTGCCTTATCCGTTGTCAAAATACTGCTCAGCTTGTCATCCTGTACAAAATTATTGCAATCGTACAAAAACAGCACACTTGTAATTTTATTCTTATCTAACAGATCCGACACATGCTTCTGATAATAATCTGCATCTACCACGATGATCTCCCTGTAATATGGAATTAAAAATGGAATCATACAGTCTGCAAAGGAATCCTTCACCAGAAGCAGCCGGTCCGTGCTGTCTGCTGTCGTGCGGATATCTATTTTATCATAATCTCCACCGAGAAATACTTCATACGCATCAGGTTCGTCCAGTTTTGTACGGTCATAAAGCTCTGCTGTCTTTATGCCCTCAGACTCATAGCTTGCCACCATCTGCGTGTTGTCGGAAGCATTTTCCGTTAAATATGCGTATATCGGTTCACGGTATCCGCTTTCAAATCCACTTGTTCGGGAAAGATTTCCACTGAAATCACCGGTCACTACATAAGGTTTTAAAGCCGGTGCTTTCGAAGTGTCAAGCCCCAGATCTGAAGCAATCTGCTGCCATACAAGACTAGCTCCAAGCGTTGTCCAGCGGGAATCTGTGTGGTAATAAATTTCCTTATCTTTATTCGCATTTAGAACACCTTGTGCATCAATCCAGTTCACACTGTCTCCAAGCATACTCTGAATCTGTGCAATCTGCACTGTCTGATCTTCCACCGGAGCATAAGAAGGAAGCTTATCTGCCCATACATTTGCAGCATCCGGAATCAGTGCCATATACATCGGAACATCGGAATAATCCTCGGCAAGCGCTGTAATCGCGTCCACATTTGCCTGAACCTTCTTTTCGTCCAGCTTATTAATATCCGCCAGAAGATACTGGTTCTTTCCTCGGTACACACCGTTCACGTCCCGTCTTCCAAGAACTGTATCCAGTTTCGCCTGGGTATCTTTCACCGTCTCTTTGAAAAATGTCCTTCCTGCTCCTGTCACATTCACAAGACACAGGATCATGATCACGGCTGCGAATACAAATACTGCACTTCTGCCTCGCTCCAGACGTTTTTTATTCTTTTCTTTTTTATCTTTCTTTCCAAATACCAGAATCTTCTTCCAGATAAGATTCGGAAGTGGTGTACTTGCAAGAAATGCCACTACAAGAACGAACACATTTCCAAGGAAAAGATATCTTCCCATGATACCAACCACATCGCCTCCGCCAAATCCAAACATCACTTTCAGATAACCAAATGACGCTGCCGGTGTCTTACCGAAGAAAAATACCCAGCCAAGCGCTGTGAAAAACCATGTATAAATCTGTCCAAGCACAGGTGGTAATCTCTTTAAAAATGGCAGTGCATAACGCTCCACGATCTGCCAGAATGCAAGGTAGATACCCCAGAGCAATCCACCTGTGACCGTTACCTGCCACGGTGCATTCTTCCACATACCTGCATACCAAAGTCCCATCAGAATTCCGGATACAAGTGTTCCAAGCCAGCCGCCCCAGAGTGGTTCACAGATGTAATCCCAGAACCATGCAAAAACAGAGCTGTTAAAACGTCGTACAAATGTTGTTATGTTACGTGCTACATATGGATAGCGGAAATTTTTCTTCACATCAAATCCAAGCATTCTGCAAAGTCCCACTGCCATATCACAATATCCACTGAACGCAAAGTAAATCTGGAACATGAAGATCGCACATCCCAGCCATGCACCAAACACAGACAACTCGCCTGCCTTCAACGACATGATCTTGGTGAATGAATCTGCCAGGTAATCTGCAATGATAACTTTCTTTGCAAAACCACATACAAATAAAGTAATTCCTTCGCCAGCCTTTGCCCAGGACAATTTGCGAGTCTTTAATTCCTTTCGGATCTGCGGATATTTTACGACCGGTCCTGCCAGGAACAACGGAAACATTGCTATGTAAACAGCAAAATCCAGAATACTTTTCTGAGCCTTTACATTTCCCCGGTGAATCTCAATCAGATAAGAAAGCACCTGTAAGATACAGATTCCTATTCCGACCGGCACTTCCGAAATAAAGCCCACGCGTTGTCCGATAAATGCAAAGAACACATATACTATAATATTGATCAGTATGCTTCCAGCAAATAACTGCTCCGTACTCCTTCTTCTTCGCATGTAGCCTTCCATCTGAATTCCCACAGCATAATTAAACAATATAAAAAATGCCAGAACGACCAGATTGACCGGGGCTCCCCATGCAAAAAAAACTGCTCCCCCTGCAACCAGGGCAATGTCTTTTATCTTTCTCGGAAGCAGATAATACAATATGAAAATAACTGGTAAAAATACACATATAAATGCGATACTATTGAATAACATAATTTCTAAACGCTGCCTCCAGAATTTTATTAATACAAGCCTCATAATAAGCTTTTGTCATTGTACTTCCGTCCTCCCCATAATAAGAAGCGTCCGTAAGATCTGTTGTGTCTACATATTTCACTTTTTCTTCCTTACAAAGAGCCTTCAAAGCTTCATTGTATGAAGTTACATCCAGCGCGGTACTCATCTTGGACGAACTACTATCATCTGATAATGTATCACTATCACTATTGCTCTTAGAATCTGTACTGCTCTTGGAATCTGTACTGCTCTTAAAATCCGAGTTGTCAGTTGTATCTTTAGCATCTGAATCTGAATCAGTATCTGAATCGGCTGAACCTGTCGCATCACCTGTACTTGTCAGTGACAGGTATGCCGGGATACTGCATACATAAACCTTCGTATCCGGCAATGCTGCTTTCACCTGCTCAACAAAGCTTTTGTAATTCGCTGCAAATGCATCCGCTGTCTCTCCACTGACTGCTACATCTCCTCTTCCGATACAGAGGATAAGCTTCTGTGGTGCAGTCTCTGCTTCTGTTACGGCTGTCAAAAGCTCATTTAATCCGGAACCTTCCGCATCGCTGACCGTTGCTCCATCCTTTGACTTCACCTGCGACTTACTCAAGATGTCATTCTGTCTGAAGCCAAGTGCAGTACTGTCGCCAAGCACAATGCAGCCATCCATTTTTTCTTTTGCAGACTTTGCTTTCCACGCTGCCGCCTCATCTGCTTCTGTCTGCTCTAATTCCTGAATCTTTGCATCAATCTTCTGAACATTGGCATCTTCCAGTTCTGTCAGTTTCTTTACTCCTTCTGTTGCATCCACTCGCGGATTCATCATTCGCGTTCCAATAATCAGCGCACCGATCAAAAACAAGAGGATTACTGCAACAATCGCAAAACGAAGCACTTTATCCGGCTCCATTTTTTCCTTCATTTTTTCTTTATTCTTTTCAAACATTTTCATTCTCCAATAAACAAATAAACTATGTACATCTTTAAAAAGACATACATAGTTTATTTTACTTTGTATAAGAATAAAAGTCAAATTTTATAACTGTTTTATCAGATTCACCATCTCAATTGCTGATAACGCACAATCATAACCTTTATTGCCAGCTTTACTTCCGGCACGTGCAATTGCCTGTTCAATATTTTCTGTTGTAATGATTCCAAATAAAACAGGAATACCTGTTGCAAGCTCGATCTGTGCAATTCCTTTTGCTGATTCGTTACACACCAGATCATAATGAGATGTATCTCCACGAATAACTGCACCTACACAGATGACTGCATCGTACTTTCCTGACTGCGCCATTTTCTGCGCTGTGATTGGTATTTCAAATGCTCCCGGCACCCATGCTGCTGTAATATTTTCTTCTTCTACACCATGTCTCACAAGTCCGTCAACAGCTCCGCCTAATAACTTATTGACAATAATTTCATTAAATCTGGCTGCTACGATTCCGACTTTCATTCCCTCTGGTGCTACTACTTTTCCTTCAATTACCTGAATCTGTTTCATGTTCTTCTTCCTCCTGCATTCTTTTTTATAATTGTATTTCTTTGAAAATGTGTCCCATTTTTTCCTGTTTTGTTTTCATATAATTCAGATCATATTTTTGTGGCTGGATCTCTAATGGTACTCTTTCCTTAATTTCCAGTCCGAAATCCTGAAGCCCATAGACTTTATCCGGGTTATTGGTAAGAAGTCTTAAGGATTTCACGCCCAGGTCTGATAAAATCTGAGCTCCGACCCAGTACTCTCTGAGATCTGGGGCAAATCCCAGTTGAACATTCGCCTCGACTGTATCATATCCACGTTCCTGAAGTTCATATGCTTTGATCTTATTGATCAGTCCGATTCCTCTTCCCTCCTGTCTCATGTAGAGAATGATTCCTCTTCCCTCTTCCTCCACCTGGCGCATTGCCGTCTGAAGCTGCAATCCGCAGTCACAGCGAAGAGAACCAAAAGCATCTCCGGTCAGGCATTCTGAATGGACTCTGCAAAGTACATTTTCTCCCTCCCCGATTTCTCCTTTTACCAAAGCAAGATGATGCTCTCCTGTAATGTCATTAACATATCCATGAATCTTAAATTCTCCATACTGTGTTGGAAGATCTGCCACCGCCTCTTCTTTTACATGCTTTTCATGAATTCTTAAATAATCCTGCAAATCTTTGATTGTGATAAATGTAAGATGATACTTACGAGCCAGCTCCCAGAGTTCTGATGTACGCATCATCGTTCCGTCTTCTTTCATGATTTCACAACATACGCCACATTCTTTCAGTCCCGCCAGTCTTACAAGATCTGTCGTTGCCTCTGTGTGACCGTTACGCACAAGTACACCGCCTTTTTTTGCCACCAGCGGGAATACATGGCCCGGTCTTCTGAAATCTTCTGGTCTTGATGTATCATCCACACATTTCATCATCGTATATGCACGTTCTGCTGCCGATATACCGGTTGTTGTATCTACGTGATCAATCGATACCGTAAATGCTGTTTCATGATTATCGGTATTTTCTGAAACCATCTGTGGAAAATTAAGCTTTGCTGCCAGTTCTGCGCTCATCGGCGTACAGATCAGCCCCTTTGCATGCGTTGCCATAAAATTAATATTTTCCTGGGTCGCAAACTGAGCAGCACAGATCATGTCTCCTTCATTTTCTCTGTCCGGGTCATCTGTAACAAGAATGATCTTTCCATCTTGTAAATCCCGGATTGCCTCTTCTACTGTATTATATTGATACTTTTGTTCCATCTGTTCTTCCTCCGTTATTCTTTTTCTGTTGCTGTATATTTAAAATCCAAATTCTTCCAGAAACTCCATTGTAATTCCTGTCTTTTTCTCATGTTCCAATTTGGACTCTTCTTTTTTTCCAATCCCCATTAATTTTTCTACATATTTTCCGATTATGTCATTTTCCAGATTCACAAGATCTCCTGATGCTTTTTTCAGAAGTATCGTCTCTTCCCCTGTATGTGAATGACTGATACCTGAAACCCTTCATCGTCTACCTTCGCAACCGTCAGGCTGATTCCATCGATGCAGACAGACCCCTTTTCCACGATCAGATCTAATATCCGCTGTGAAGTTTTAATGGATACCCAGACTGCATTTTCCTCCTGGATCATTGACCTGATAACTCCTGTTCCGTCAATATGGCCGCTCACAATATGGCCTCCGAATCTTCCATCCGCTGCCATTGCCCGTTCAAGATTTACATAACTTCCAATCTTACAATTTCCAAGACTGCTCCTTCTGATCGTCTCTGCCATGACATCTGCCGTAAATCCGTCAGGTTGCAGGGAAGTGACTGTCAGACATACTCCATTTACCGCAATACTGTCTCCGATCTTCGTACCTTCCAGTACTTTTGCTGCCTTCACCGCCAATACCCCTGAATTTCCATTCAACTGAATATAACGGATTTTTCCCACTTCTTCTACAATTCCTGTAAACATAATTCCTCCTGTTCTTTTCTTAAGACCTGACAGGTAATTTTTAGGTCTTCTCCAATCTGGCAGATATCTTTGAACTTTAGTACCGCTGCCTGAGACGGAAGCTCTATCCCAATTCCATCCACCGGAGTCCGGCTTCCTGCTCCGCCAAAGATTTTTGGTGCAATAAATGCCTGCACCTCCTGGACAACTCCGGCCCGTAATGCACTGTCATTTAAAGTTCCTCCACCTTCCAGTAAAATGCTGTCGATATTTTCTTTTCCCAGATACTCCATCAAATGCTTCAGATTAACATGTTTTTTCATATCCGGACAAAATACGGTTTCCACTCCCATTGTCTGCAAAATTTCTTTTTTCTTCTCTACATTCTCCAGATCTGCATAGGCTACAATCGTCCGGTACTCCCTCGCACTTTTTACAATCTGGCTGTCCAGTGGAATTCTTAACTTACTGTCACAGATAATCCTGACCGGACTTTTAAGCCCTTCTACCCGGACATTCAGCATTGGATCATCAGCAAGTACCGTTCCTATCCCGACCATGATTCCCATATACCGATGACGCATATACTGTACTTCTCTGCGTGCGGCTTCTTGGGTGATCCATTTTGAAGCTCCTGTCTTTGTTGCAATTTTTCCATCCAACGTCATTGCATACTTCATAACTACATACGGTGTTTTGGTCGTTATATAATGAAAAAATATTGGATTTAATTCATCACATTTGTCTCTCATAAAATCTTCCACAACCGCTACACCGGCATCTCTTAATATCTTCGCTCCCTTTCCTGCCACTTTCGGATTTGGGTCTCTGGATCCAATCACTACTTTTTTTATCTTCTGCTCTAAAATTGCTTCCGTACACGGCGGAGTCTTTCCATAATGACAACATGGTTCCAATGTAACGTACAGCGTTGCCCCTTCGGCTGATTCAGTGAGAGAAGCAATTGCATTTCGTTCCGCATGCAACTCTCCGCATCTGGCATGATAGCCTTCGCCGATAATACGTCCATCCTTTACGATGACCGCTCCGACCATCGGATTAGGATTCGTCCATCCTTCTCCTTTTTTTGCAAGTTCTATTGCGCGTTTCATATAATCCTGGTCTGTCACATACATTCCTTCTTTCTTTTTATCTTAGAACAAAACCCCTGCAGATAATCTACAGGGGTTTTGTTCACTGGTACTTTAATCACAACTTCATGACTAATTATCTGCGAAAGTAAATAAGCTCTGAAATGGTCTACCATCTCAGAGCCTCGATACCGCATTCATAACTAAAACTATATGTACCGGCTTCTTCTCTCATCCAGACTATACTGTCGGCTTCGGAATCTCACCGAATCATGCCTCTCGGCTCGCGGGCTTTACCGCCGGTAGGGAATCTCACCCTGCCCTGAAGATTTCTATCTTTTTTTGTATAATAATACTTTATTGCTTATTTGTAAAGAATTTTTTGACTTTTGAGAATTATTTCGCAAAAATCCATAAATTTCGCTTTATTTTTCACTGCATATTTTGTTGAAACACTTTTTCTTCTTCCAGAAATAATACGGTATTACGAATAGAAGTGTTCCTCCCCATGCAATAGGATAACTGATCAGCAAAATCTCCACCTTATGATAAATCGGAGTCAGAATCATAACCCACGGGAGTCGTATTAAAAACAATCCTCCAAATGTAAATATCGTAGGCCACAGTACATCTCCGACTCCGCGAAGTCCACCGTCCAGGTTTTCAAGCAGAATGCTGAGCAGATAACTCGGCACCAGAAACCGGAGCATATACACACCTATGTCGATTACCTTCGGATCCGTTGTGAACATGTGATACATTGGCTCACAAAATGCATACAATGTAAAGATAATCATACCTGTAAATACATAAGAAATACCAATGTTTACCCGGATACTCTTATATACCCGGTCCCACTTACCTGCGCCATAATTCTGTCCGACAAATGTTGTGACCGCCGCTCCCAGTGCACTGGATACTGTCCAGAAAATCAAATCTAATTTCCCATAAGCCGCCCATCCTGCT
>OLPG01001442.1_pt1 | contig 19895 bp, 16 predicted proteins | sample 1672311 | NCBI WGS metagenome assembly OLPG01 (sample SAMEA3136670, study PRJEB25190) | human gut metagenome | biome: human gut; feature: human-associated habitat; material: faeces | place: Austria | collected 2013 | reverse complement strand
AGGTTTTTTCACCACCCTGACGATTTTTATAGAAGAACCAGATGCCGATTGATAGCATGAACAACAGGTAGATAATGAATACTACCATTTCTGTATAATTCACAAACACCCCTCCAAAATTTAAGAATAGATAACATTATTATACACTTAATCTTTGTGCTACTGCAAGCAAATAATAAAAATAAAGTGCTTAATCTGCGGCGGATAGTGTTTTGAGGACTAATCCGAACACTGCTTGCTGCTGATTAAGCACTGAAAGTTTACCATGTGAAATATGTATAAGCTGTAAAGAGAGTCAGAATGATGATTTCGCAAAGCAGAACCGGCTTAAGCGTTTTAAAAAAGTTGGCTTTAAAATAATCGACGGTGATAACAAGACACATATGCGTCGGTGTGAGCATCTGTCCGGCAATACCGAAGGCCATGGCAACGCCGGCCAGGTTCAGGCTGCCTGTCTGCATAGCGGCGACAATGGGCATAACGATGGCCACGTGTCCTTGCGACATACCTGTAAGCACGCCGATGATGAAGCTGACGCAGGCGATGATAACAGGCACCGGCAGAGGTGAGCTTTGGAAGGCTGCGACGATTTCCTGCAGCACATGGGTGACGGTCAGAATCTGAATGAAGTAGAGGATACAGAGCACATTGAGAAACATTTTGATGTCCAGCGCACCGATGACAACATCCTTGAGGCCAACCTCGCGCTTAGTAAAGCGCAGGACCAGAAACAGGCAGGCTGTGACCAGGCCCATGCCGGCGGAGGCATTAAAGCTGCAGAATACTACGAGAATAAAGGTGATAATGACAGGCGAAAGCGCCAACCATAAATCCTGCATACCCTGACTGTCATTGGCAATTGCTTCAGTACGGCTGCTGTCCGCTTTGATGGGGCGGATGAGAACAAACCAGCCTGCGGAGAAGGCTAGTACGGTTAGCCAGGCCAGATGCAGGATGAATTCACCGTAGCTGACACCGGCAATGTTGCAGGCCATAATCATACCGGGGATAATCGGACTGGAAAATTCAAAGATGTGACGGAACCAGAAATTGATGGCTGCCTTGTGGTCTTGTTCGATAGGCAGATTTTTGCTGGCTTCCTCTACAATAGGAGCCGAGAAGCGTGCGCCGCCAAGTGACGGCAGCAGGCCTAAGAAGGCAGGCATCACGGCTAGGGTTACCTTAGCGCTGGAAAAGATGCGCTGCAGCGCCTGCACCATACCTGCCAATGCACCGCTGGTGCGCAGCTCAATTTCCAGGCACATGACAAAATAGAGGGCAAAAAGAATATCATAGGTGCGCGGCATTGTTAATGTTTCGCGCAAGGCCTGCACCAGATACGGCAGCTCCGGTGCTTTCATCAGCCAGATAAAAATACCGCTGGTGAGCATACAGGGGCCGATGGGAATGTGACGACGCAGCATGAGGATAATCATGAGCATGGCGATTGTAAGCAGAAGAAATATATTCATAAACGGTTGTTCCTTTCGATTGCTTGATTGTTGGCAAGCACCAAGTAATTGCTGATGATGTTTATTTATTATACACCCTGCCACAAAAAAATCATAATAAAACTGTAAAAAATCTTAGTATGGGATGCAAATAATGCTATAATGTAAGCAGAGATACAGAAACGGAGGTCAGATTATGCAGATAGAAAGATTAAGGCTGAAGAATTTCCGTTGTTACGATGAGCTTGATATTGATTTTGAACCTAGGCTGACAGTTATTGTAGGTGAAAACGGCAAGGGCAAGACGGCGATTTTTGATGCGTTGGCAATTGCTCTGGAGCCCTATCTGCGCAGCTTTGATGCCAGTGGCCGGCAAATTACTCCCCAGGATGTGCGACGTGTGCCTGTTTATAAAAATGATATGCGTCATATTGATGGTATGGAATGCCATTATCCGGTAGAAATTAAGCTGGAGGGTAAGGTTTACGGCAAAAAGCTTACCTGTACCCGCCGCCTGCTGGAGGGGAATGTGCCTGAGGATGATGCTGATGAGCTGTGCGAACGTGGCTGTGCATTGGCGCACGATGCCAAGGAGAACGGCAACAGGCTGCTGCCGGTGCTGGCCTATTACGGTACTCAGCGCATTTGGGTAGACAGCAAGCTGATGACAAATTTTCATAAATCGCTGATGGAACGCAATGTAGGCTACGAGGAATGTCTGGAGCCGTCTTCTTCCTACAGCACCTTCGGGAAATGGTTTGAGTACGTTACCAAGTGTGCGCAGTCAGAGCAGCAGTACAGCGCAGAGGTGAAGCGCAATGTGATGCTGAAGAATGCGATTCAGAACGCTGTCGACGTGTGTCTGGAAAGCACCGGCCTGCGTGATTTGTACTATAATTATCGCCTGAAATGTTTTGTTGTCAGTCACCCTGATATGGGTGAGATGGTGGTAGATGAATTGAGCGACGGCTTCCGCAGTATTATCAGCATGGTGGCTGACCTGGCCTATCGCATGGCGCGTCTGAATCCGCAGCTGCGTGAGGATGCGGTAACCAAGACACCGGGACTTGTATTGATTGATGAGGTAGAAATGCATCTGCACCCGCTGTGGCAGCAGACGGTACTGCTGGATTTACAGAAAACCTTCCCGATGGTACAGTTTGTGGTGACTACGCATAGTGCGCAGGTGCTTAGCAGCGTGCCGGCCGAGAGCATTCGCGTGCTGGCTTGGGGCAAGCAGTTCGAAGGCGTGCGCCACGTAGATTTTTCCTTGGGTGCCAACAGCTATCAGCTGCTGCAGGATATTCAGAATGTGAGCCCGCGTCCGCAATCCCTGCCGATTGTGCAGGATTTAAAGCGTTATCTGCAGCTGGTGAGCGAGGATGCCTGGGATACGCCGGAGGCGTTGGAGCTGCGCAAAAAGTTGGATAAATGGTCCAAGGGCAAAGAGCCTGCTCTGCTGCGTGCGGATATGGATATCCGTATGCGTCAGTTCCGCAGGAGGCGCTCATGAAACGTGTTTATAAAAGCAAGGAAGAACCGGAGCTTCTCAGGCATTACCGTCTGCATAATCCTGAGGAAACCTGGGAGCATTTCCGTCGTCGCTGCCGCAAGGGCTACAAACAGGTGCGCGAAGCAATTTTGCGTGACCAGCACGGCCTTTGCGCTTATTGTGAGGTAGGCATTAAGCTGGCGGAGGAGGAAGGCGAGGTTGACGACTTCCGCGTAGAGCATTTTTATCCGAAAAATGCTACGCAGGAGCACGGGCACAACTATCATTTGGATTGGCGCAATCTGTTGGGCGTGTGCCACGGCGGCAGTCAGCCTTATGTGCCTGATCCCGAGTGGCGCTATTCCAGCCAGAAGCGTGACCGCAGCTGCGATGTGCCTAAGGGTGGGCGTGAAATTACAAACTATATCCTCAATCCGCTGAAGATTCCCGGCAAAATCCGTCTGTTCCGTTATGCCGAGCATAGCGGGCGGATGTATGTAGACGAAGATACCTGCCCCAAAGATTTGCAGGGGAAGGCGCGCAGCACTATCCGTGAGCTGAATCTGAATGCGCCGCGGCTGATGCGCATGCGCCGAGAGGTAATCCATACACTGGAGGACCAGATAAGTGAGGAGCTTAGTAAGGGCCGAGAGCTGGATGAAGTTTTGGAAATGTTGGCAACCATCTGTCTGGTGCCTGACTATAATGGTGTGACGCTACCTTTCTTTTCCGTTATCCGTTGGTATCTGGGTGAGGCGGCGGAAGAAGTTATCCGTGCGAGCGGTGCTAAGCTGTAGCATTTAAATCCTGTCTGCAATGCAGGCAGGATTTTTTTGTTTGATGAAGAATAATATAAAATGGTTCTTGAACAATGAAATTTTGCTAAATACACTATAAAAAAAGGAGAATAGAGAAATGCAAGTTACAAATAAGGCTTTCAAGGCTTACGATGTACGTGGTGTTTACCCTACGGAGGTTAATGAGGAAATGGCTTACCGTATGGGACGCATTTTTTCAGCAATGTTTGCTGCAGAAACTGTTGTTGTCGGACATGATATCCGCCTGAGCGGCAGAGCATTGGTAGATGCGCTGACAGAGGGACTGCGCCATGGCGGTACCAAGGTTATTGATATCGGCCAGTGTGGTACAGAAATGATTTATTTTGCTACCGCGCATCTGAAAGCAGATGGCGGTATTATGGTTACTGCCAGCCATAATCCTAAGGAATACAATGGCATGAAGCTGGTGCGTCGTGATGCGCGTCCTGTTTCCAGCGATACCGGTCTGAAGGAAATTGGTGAGATGGTTGCTACTACAAAGCCGTTTGCACATCAGGTGGTAGCAGGCAAGACTATGGGTGCCTTGGAGCAGCTGGATATTATGCCTGCTTATATTGAGCATTTACTGACTTACGTTGATACGAGTGTGCTCAAACCGATGAAGATTGTTGCTAACCCCGGCAATGGTGGTGCTGGCCCGATTTTGAAGGAGCTGGCTAAGCATTTGCCGTTTGAGTTTATTACGCTGAACGAAACGCCTGACGGCACCTTCCCCAACGGTGTGCCCAACCCGCTGCTGCTGCCTAACCGTGAGGCTACGGCCAAGGTTGTACGCGAGAGCGGTGCAGATTTGGGTATTGCCTGGGATGGTGATTTCGACCGCTGCTTCCTCTTTGACGAGAAGGCAGATTTTATCGAGGGCTATTATATTGTCGGCCTGCTGGCGGAGGTTTTCTTGCACAAGGAGCCGGGTGCGAAGATTATGTTCGACCCGCGCCTGACCTGGAATACGGAAGCTATTTTGCAGCGTGACGGCGGTGTGCCTGTGCGCTGCAAGAGCGGCCATGCCTTTATGAAGGAATGCATGCGCAACAATGACGTGCTGTACGGCGGCGAAATGAGCGCGCATCATTATTTCCGCGATTTCTCCTGCTGCGACAGCGGCATGATTCCTTGGCTTTTGGTAACTGAGCTGATGTGCCGCAGCGGTAAAAAGCTCAGCGAGCTGGTAGGCGAGCGCGTTGCTATGTATCCCTGCAGCGGTGAAATAAACCGCAAGGTTGCTGATTCCGCAGCAGTACTGGCAGAGCTGGGCAAAAAATATGCTGACGGCGAGCAGGATCACCTGGACGGCCTGAGCGTTGCTTATGATAACTGGCGCTTTAATGTGCGTGTATCCAATACGGAGCCTGTAATGCGCCTGAACGTAGAAACTAAGGGTGATAAGGAGCTGCTTGCTGCGAAGACAGCAGAATTATTGGAAGTTATTGGCGGCGAAGAAGCTTAACTTTCCTGAGTATCCGTGTTTTTTCGTAAAGCACTGCCTGCAGCGTTGCTGCTATGCATATATTTCATTTGAGTCTGTAAAGGAGATAAGATTAAATGTTTAAACCTGTACGTAAAGCCGTTATTCCGGCAGCAGGCCTGGGCACACGCTTTTTGCCTGCTACCAAAGCAACTCCGAAGGAGATGCTGCCTATTGTTGATAAACCGACCATCCAATATATTATCGAAGAGGCTCTTGCTTCCGGCATTGAGGATATCCTGATTATTACCGGCCGCAGCAAGCGTGCCATTGAAGACCATTTCGACCGCAGCATCGAGCTGGAGCTGAACCTGGAGGCCAGCGGCAAAACCAAGGAGCTGGAGCTGGTACGCAAAATTTCCGATATTCGCATTCACTATATCCGCCAAAAGGAACCGCGTGGACTTGGCCATGCTATTTTGTGCGCTAAGCATTTTGTGGGCGATGAACCCTTTGCTGTATTGCTGGGTGACGACGTTGTTGACAGCCAGGTGCCTGCGCTGAAGCAGCTGATTGATGTCTATGATAAAACCGGTGCCAGCGTTTTAGGTGTGCAGGAGGTGCCGCAGGAGAAGGTATCTGCTTATGGCATTGTTGCCGGTGAACCGACTGGTGAAGCACGCACTGTTAAGGTAAATGATATGGTAGAAAAGCCTGCGGTAGAAGAAGCGCCTTCCCGTCTGGCTGTTTTGGGACGTTATGTAATTACCCCGGAGATTTTCCCGATTTTGGAAAAAACCAAGCCTGGTCGCGGTAATGAAATCCAATTGACTGATGCACTCAAGGTTTTGGCTAAAGAGCAGGCAATGTATGCTTATGATTTTGAAGGACGTCGCTATGATGTGGGTGATAAGCAGGGCTTCTTGGAGGCAACTGTAGAAATGGCGCTGAAGCGTCCTGACCTGCGTGACAAGTTCCTGGATTATCTGCAGGGAATCGTTGCCAAGGAGAGCAAATAAGCGATGAATATCCTTGTTACCGGCGGAGCAGGTTATATTGGCTCCCATGTAGTGGAGGAGCTGCAAAAGAGCGGCTTTACTCCTATTGTTTATGATAATTTTTCTACCGGCCATGAGGCAGCTGTGCCGGACGAGGTGCAGCTGGTAGAGGGTGATATCCATGATGTGCGTTTTGCCAAGCATATCATGGAGCAGTTTAAAATTGACGCGGTAATTCATTTTGCTGCCAGCAGTCTGGTAGGTGAATCTATGACCGACCCGGCGAAATATTATTTTAATAATGTTGAAGGCAGCCTGCATCTTCTGGAGGCTATGCGTGGCGCAGGCGTTGACCGCATGGTATTTTCTTCTACCGCTGCTGTTTACGGCGAGCCGGAAGCAGTGCCGATTACTGAAGACAGCCGTCTGGCACCTGCCAATGTTTACGGCCGTACTAAGCTGGCGATTGAAGGCATGCTGGCGGATTATGACCATGCCTATGATATGCGTTATGTGGCTTTGCGTTATTTTAATGCTGCAGGTGCTTCTCCGACGCGTGATATCGGTGAGGACCACAGTCCCGAAAGCCATCTGATTCCGCTGATCCTGAAAACAGCGCAGGGCGTGCGCAAGCAGGTTTCTATCTTCGGTACCGATTATCCGACGGCTGACGGTACTTGCGTGCGTGACTACATTCATGTCTGCGATTTGGCGAAGGCGCATGTGCTGGCGCTCAAGCATCTTTTGAGCGGTGGCAGCAGCCGTGTGTATAACTTGGGCAGTGAAAACGGCTTCAGTGTACGCCAGATGATTGACAGCGCCAAAAAGGTTACCGGCGTTGACTTCCCAGTTGTGGAGGAGGAGCGTCGTGCCGGTGACCCCGCAGTGCTCATTGCATCTTCGGCAAAGATTCGCGAGGAACTTGGCTGGGAGCCGCAGCACAGCAGTGTTGATGAGGTTATCAGCACTGCCTGGAAGTGGCATAAAGGCCATCCGCATGGCTATTGCGGCTAAAAAAGTAAATAAGTGCATATAAAAAACCGGTTTCCTTGGCTTTTAAGCCAGTAGGAAACCGGTTTTGCTTTGTGCGAAGAAAGCTTTTCTTAACAATAACTATATAAGTTAAACAATAACCTTGCATAGCAGTCGGCTTATTTGCGTTTGTTGAGGAACTTGCCAATGTCAAAATGCTTGCCTGCCAGCAGGCTGTCTATGCGTGCAGTGACCACCTCATTGTTGCTGAGCTGACGTGCCTTAATCAGCGAGTGGCGGATGGCAGGCGTGATGAATTCCTGGCCCCAGTCATCGATGATGCCGCAGGCGATGCCACGTGGCAAATCGAAGATGGATTCCAAGGCAGCGCAGATAATGGCATCACTCTGGCCGGGATGTGTGTTGAGATAGCGCAGCGGTACCAGCAGGTCGTTTTGCTCTACGCAGTAGCGTGGCAGATCTGCTTCAATTTGCCGCAGCACACGCTCGGAACGCCCTTCACCCTCGTAGGAAAGCAGGTAGGGGAACAGAGGTGTTTCATCCGGATGTGCCAGCCAAAAATCAAAAAGCCTTGGCCATACGTCTATATCCAGCTCTACTGCCAGATTGCACAGCTGATAATCAAGCTTATCGTCCTTGATTAAATCGCTGTCAATTTCTGGCTGCCAGTCCTTGCTGTAGATGATTTTTTCGCAGGCTGCAATCTGCTCCTGACATTGGTTGAAGGTCAACTGCATATGATTCTGTTCTTTGCAAAGGTCCTGCAGTGTTGTAACATAGCTGATTAAATCAAGCACGTCTTCCGGCTTGCTGACATGCGCTTCAGCCTGGTCAAGCAGACAGGTAAGCAGCTTGTTCAGATGGATGTCGCTGATATTGAACTGCTCTTCAATTACCTCTGCTGGGAAGTGGTTAAGCATAACCAGATAATTGCCTACGATGAAAATTGCATTTTTATAATTTTCGTAGCTGAGCGGTTGCGCTACCAGTTCTTCCAAATGTGTTTCGCGGATGAATTTTACGGAGAGCGGTGGATATTCTACGTCGATGTCCGGTCCGTTTTGCAGCAGCCAGAGGCGTTCCTCCTCATCACGGCAGTGGCAGTCGGTAATGCTGAAAACCTTACCCCAGCCGCTGGTGCAGTGGATAAGCTCCCAAATAGCGTTTTGCGGGTTAAAATTAGTTATGCGGCAGGCATATAAAAAGGCGAAGGTAAATTCTTCGCAGTGTGCTATGCGCAGCAAATCCTGCCAAAGCTCCTGATCCTGATGACAAATTTTTTCCATGCCGTACATACCGAAAATCAAGATAGCAAATTTTACCTGCTCACGTCCATCTGCGTTGTAGAAAAAGCGGCGCGCCAGGTCATAGGCTACGGCGTTAATGTCATTTTGGTCTAAGGCTTCAATAAAGGGGTCGCAATATTCCGCGAAGGCCATGCCCTTCAGCTCATTGTACAGTCTGCTGCGTTGCTGGGTTGTAGGCTCCTGCATATAAGCTTGCAGAAGCTTGAGCAGCACACTGGCGGAATTGGGATTGGGCAGGTTGCCCATTGTATAGTGAAAGGCATCTTCGGAGCCAAGGGGACGGGGAATGGTGGCGTAGCGGTCATCGCACAGGTCAGTAGCTGTAAAGCGGCCATGCTCGTCCAGATGGCTGTTTACGAATTGATAGATTGTCTGTTTCATGTGCTCACCTCGTAATAAAATATGTCTTGCAGCAAATAATGCTGTTCTTAAAAAAGCAAAGAATAACTATATCATAACATAGAGCAAAAATAATGACCAGCAAAAAAAACAAGGCTGCCGTAGTGGCGGAAATCCGCCACGGCAGCAGCCTTAATTTAAGCATATATAATTTTACATTTGCGTTTTGATTTCCAGGAGGCAGTCGCCGCTTTCTACGCGTTCGCCTGCAGCTACATGGATAGCGCTGACGATACCGGAAATCGGTGCCGAAAGCGTGGTTTCCATCTTCATAGCTTCGGTAACAATCAGCGGAGTGCCCTTGGTAACGGACTGGCCTTTTTCTACCAGCACCTTGACAACGGAGCCGGAAAGGGAAGCACCGATTTCACCCATGTTGCCTTTTTCTGCTTTCTTGCGGGTAACAGTGGTGGTCTTGGCGTTACGGTCCTTGATTTCGATTTCACGCGGCAGGCCGTTGAATTCGAAGAATACGGTACGCATACCGGCAGCATTGGCTTCGGAGATGTGGTCCAGCTTGATTACGAGCACTTTGCCTTGTTCAATTTCAACCTTGATAACCTCGCCCGGAGTCATGCCGAAGAAGAAGGTAGGAGTATCGAGAACGGATACATCGCCGAATTGGTTGTAACGGTTTACCCAGTCGATGAATACCTTAGGATAGAGGCAGTAAGCACTGACTGCTTCGTCCGTAGTAGGTGCTTCCAGTTCTTTGAGCTTAGCGCGTACATCCTCAAAATCTACTGGAGGCAGTACAGCGCCCGGACGCTCGCTGATGGGAGTGCGTCCCTTGAGCACCAGCTTCTGCAGCTTTTCGGGGAAGCCCTGGTACGGAGTGCCGATGCGTCCTTCGAAGAATTCTACAACGGAGGCCGGGAAGTCCAGAATATCGCCTTTAGCGTAAACATCTTCTTCCGTCAGATCGTTCTGCACCATGAAGAGTGCCATATCACCGACAACCTTGGAGGACGGAGTAACCTTGATTAAATCGCCGAACATCATGGATACGCGGTGATACATATCCTTGATTTCCTCCCAGTGATGGATGAGGCCCAGAGCCTGTGCCTGCTGTTTGAGGTTGGTATATTGTCCGCCGGGCATTTCGTGTACGTAGACCTCGGGGTTGGGGAAGTTTTCGGTTCTGTCGGCTGCCTTGTAGTAGGGGCGCACGGTTTCCCAATAACGGGACAGCTCGTTCATAGCGTCTACATCAAGACGCGGTTGGCGCGGATGGCCACTGAGAGCGTAGTACAGGCTGCTGCCACTGGGCTGGGAGGTACCATTGCTCATAGCGCTCATAGCAGTATCTACGATATCAACGCCGGCATCAATTGCACGCGCATAGGTGTAGATAGCGTTGCCGCTGCCCTCATGGGTGTGCAGATGGATAGGTACGTTGACATAGGATTTGAGGCTGCTTACAAGGCGGTAAGCTGCTTCCGGCTTCAGCAGGCCGGCCATATCCTTGATGGCGATGATGTTGGCGCCGGCTTTTTCCAGCTCCTTAGCCATATTGATGTAGTAATGTAAATCGTATTTATCGCGGTTGGGGTCGAGAATATCACCGGTGTAGCACAGTGCTGCCTCTGCTACCTTGCCGCATTCGCGGACGGTGTCAATCGACAGGCGCATATTGTCCAGACCGTTGAGGCTGTCGAAGATACGGAAAACGTCGATACCGTTCTTGGCTGCCAGCTTAATGAACTGCTTAACAACATTATCCGGATAGCTGGTGTAGCCTACGGCGTTGGCACCGCGCAGCAGCATCTGGAAGAGAATATTCGGAGCAGCCTGACGGAACTGTGCCAGACGCTGCCAGGGACTTTCGTCGAGGAAGCGATAGGCTACGTCAAAGGTAGCGCCGCCCCAGCATTCAAAGGAGAAGAGTCCGGGAAGCTTGCCGACGGTATCGCGCATAACGCGCAGCATATCGGCAGTACGCAGACGGGTTGCGAAGAGGGACTGATGCGCATCACGGAAGGTGGTATCTGTGAGCAGAACCTCCTGCTGTGCCAGTACCCATTCAGCAAGGCCTTCAGGTCCGCGGGTATCCAGAACGTGCTTAGCACCCAACGCCAGAATGCCGTTGTAGGGTTTGGGCATATTCAGCGGTGCGAAGTTCGGCTTCGGCTGTACGCCGACGTTGGAATAGCCGTTGACGGTTATATCAGCAATATAGTTCAGCAGCTTATTACCACGGTCCAGTGTTTTTTCGAAGACGAACAGCTCAGGTGTATTGTCAACAAAGTCGGTTGTGTAATCGCCCTTGATGAAATGCGGGTTCTGCAGTACATTTTCCAAAAATTTGATATTAGTCTTAACGCCGCGGATACGGAATTCTTTTAAGCAGCGCAGCATCTTGGTAATTGCAATCTGGTGAGTGAGGCCCCAGGTGGTAGCCTTAACCAGCAGAGAATCGTAATACGGAGTGATGACGGAACCGGTGAAGGCGTTGCCACCGTCCAGACGGATGCCGAAGCCGCCGCCGCTGCGGTAGGTAATCAGCTTGCCGGTATCCGGCATAAAGTTGTTGGACGGGTCCTCGGTGGTAATACGGCATTGGATAGCATGGCCGATAGTGGTCAGCTCATCTTGCTGCGGCAGGGCGATTTCCGGACCATGCAGGTTGTAGCCCTCGGCAATCTTGATTTGTGTCTGCACAATGTCTATACCGGTAATCTGCTCGGTAACGGTGTGCTCAACCTGAATGCGGGGATTAACCTCGATGAAGTAGAACTTGCCGTCAGGCGTAGCCAAAAATTCTACGGTGCCGGCGCTGATGTAGTCAACATTTTTCATCAGCTTGACAGCAGCGTCGCAGATAGCTTTGCGCTGTTCTATAGGCAGAGCGAAGGCCGGAGCAATTTCAACCAGCTTCTGGTGGCGGCGCTGTACGGAGCAGTCGCGCTCGAACAGATGCATTAAATTGCCGTGGGTATCGCCGATAATTTGTACTTCAATGTGTTTCGGATTTTGCAGATATTTTTCCAGATATATTTCATCATTGCCAAAGGCTTTTTTAGCTTCGCTTTTAGCCATTTCGTAGGCAGTTACAGCCTCTTCGGCGCTGTGAACAACGCGCATACCGCGGCCGCCGCCGCCGTTGACTGCTTTAATGATGATAGGATAGCCGCATTTTTCACCAAAGGCCAGTACCTCATCGAGGCTGTTTACTGTACCCTTGCTGCCGGGAATCATGGGGATGCCTGCCAGCTCGGCCTGTTTACGGGCGTTGATTTTGTCGCCGAACATTACCAGGTGCTCCAGACGGGGGCCGATGAAAATCAGTCCCTCCTCAGCACAGCGGCGAGCTAAATTGCTGTTTTCGGATAAAAAGCCATAACCGGGATGGATGGCATCTACGTCGTGTTCCTTAGCTACGCGCAGAATGTCTTCGATATCAAGATAAGCGTCGGTCGGACTTTTGCCTTCGCCTACCATGTAGGCCTCGTCGGCTTTGTTGCGATGCAGGGACAGGGTGTCCTCCTTGGAATATATAGCAACAGTACGGATTCCTAATTCGTTGCAGGCGCGGAAAACACGGATGGCGATTTCGCCGCGGTTAGCAACTAAAACTGTATTGATTTTAGGCATAAGTTTGACCTCCTTAGATAGTTACATGCTAATTGTATAGAAAACGGCATGTAAATTCAAGGGATATGACGCATGTATACAAGTATTCTTGCAGGGGACTGGGAGAGTTTGATTTTTTAACACTTTTTTGTGTTGACTATACAATCAGCTTCACATTTTTTTCGTTTGTTTATTGCTATAAATAGGTATACAATAATACTTATAAAGCATAGCGAGGAGATGAAATGATGAACGATAACAATGATAAAAAACGGCCATTGACGTATTATTATATGCTGATGCTGGTTTTGATTCTGGTATTCAATTCCGTAATCATGCCAATGTTCTTCAACCCGAAAATGAAGGAGGTTTCCTATAATAATTTTCTTCAGATGGTGGATGAAGGCAAGGTATCTAAGGTAGAAATTACCGATAAGCGTCTGGCTGCGGTTGATAAGAACAACGAAAAAGAAATTTATGTTACCGGCAGAGTGGAAGACCCGGAGCTGGCTAACCGCCTGATGAAGAGTAAGGTAGAATTTACTCAGGTTGTGCCTAAGGAACAAAGTCCTCTGGTAACCTTTTTCACCAATTGGGTACTGCCGATTCTGATTTTCTTTGGCTTGGGACAGTTATTTATGTACTTCATGGGCAAGCGTATGGGCGGTAACGCTATGAGCTTCGGCAAGAGCAATGCCAAAGTTTATGTGGAAGCGCAGCCTGGCAAAAGCTTTGCCGATGTAGCAGGTCAGGACGAGGCTAAGGAAGCACTGATGGAGCTGGTTGATTTTCTGCATACTCCCGGCAAGTACAAGGATATCGGTGCTAATATGCCGAAGGGTGCTTTGCTGGTTGGTCCTCCCGGTACAGGTAAAACCTTGTTGGCGCGTGCGGTAGCAGGCGAAGCCAAGGTGCCGTTCTTCAGTATCAGCGGCAGTGAATTTGTAGAAATGTTCGTCGGCATGGGCGCTGCCCGTGTGCGCGATTTGTTCAAGCAGGCGCAGGAAAAGGCACCTTGCATAGTATTTATCGATGAAATCGATGCCATCGGCAAACGCCGTGATAACGGCCAGTTCGGCGGCAATGATGAACGCGAGCAGACTTTAAATCAGCTGCTTAGTGAAATGGACGGCTTTGACGGCAGCAAAGGCGTAGTTATTCTGGCAGCTACCAACCGTCCGGAATCTTTGGACAAGGCGCTGCTGCGTCCGGGACGTTTTGACCGCCGTATTCCTGTTGAGCTGCCTGATCTTAAGGGCCGTGAGGCTATCCTGAAGGTTCACGCACGCAGTGTGCGTATGGCAGACAATATCGATTACGGTACGTTGGCGCGGGCAACAGCCGGAGCCAGCGGTGCAGAGCTTGCCAATATTATCAATGAGGGTGCTTTGCGCGCCGTAAAAATGCATCGTAACGTAGTGGAGCAGGAAGATCTGGAGGAATCCATTGAAACCGTTATCGCCGGTTACCAGCGTAAGGGTGCGGTAATTTCTCCTGAAGAGAAAAAGGTTATTGCCTACCACGAAATTGGCCATGCACTTGTGGCTGCTATGCAGAAGTACAGTGCTCCGGTACACAAGATTACTATTATTCCGCGTACCAACGGCGCTTTGGGCTACACCATGCAAATCAGCGAAAATGACAGCGTGCTGATGACCAAGGAAGAGCTGTTCAACAAGATTGTAACCATGACCGGCGGCCGCAGTGCTGAGGAGGTTGTTTTCGGCAGCATTACCAGCGGTGCTTCCAATGATATTGAGCAGGCTACTAAGCTGGCACGCAGCATGGTAACACGTCTTGGTATGACGGAAGAATTTGATATGATGGCTACCGAGGTTGTGGCCAACCGTTATCTGGGCGGTGACGCTGCCCTGCAGTGCAGTGAAACTACAGCCGGCAAGATTGATGCCAAGGTTTTGGCGTTGATAAAGGAGGCTCACGCAAAGGCGCGCACGATTTTGCAGGACAACAGAGATAAGCTGGATGTATTGGCACAGTACCTGCTGGAGAAGGAAACTATTACCGGCGAGCAGTTTATGGCTTTGCTGCAGCAGGAGCAGGCTAAGGAAGCTGTCGGCGAGAACAAGCCGGAAGTATAAAATAAGTGCAAGCTTAAACGCAGTTACGTATTCCGTAAAACGGCAACGTGACTGCGTTGTTTTTTTACACGCAGCGGTAATCGCGGAAAAAAATAAAAAAATTAAAATTAGCTATTGCTAACTGTGGAAATATGTGCTACAATAATCGTGAAGTTAGTGATGGCTAACCAATGTATATCGTCCCTTCCTGATTTTGCATTGCAGCCTTGACCTTTGACCTTGACAATTTCCTTAAGTGCATTGGTTAGCTCCTCTACTTTTAAACAAGCTGCTATTTGCTTTTTAAGCAAATTCATATTTTCTCCTCCAAAAACAGACAGAACGCTGAAAATCCGTTAGGCAAGCGGGTTTCGGCGTTCTGTTTTGTTGTGTTGATACTGTTTTGATACTGTTCTATAATTTGTCCAGCATTGCGGCAATATTCGATTACCTAAGTGTAATTTTCTTATGTAAGCAGTCTATTATTGGAGCGTTTTTATTTGCACAAAATCGCCATTAGCGTTATAATATTTTTCTACTGTTGTATGATTTTATTTTTATTTTGAGGTGGATTTTATGAAAAACTGGAAGCTAATTCTAGCTATCCTTACGGCTAATGTCGTATTGATGGCTGCCGGCTATACCATGCTTATTCCTTTTTTGCCGATGTATCTGATGAACGAACTGGGAGTGAGCGCAGACGATGTAAAAATGTGGAACGGCGCGATTTTTTCCATAACCTTTCTGATTGGCGGTATCATGGCGCCTATCTGGGGGAAAATGGCTGATACGCGCGGCAAAAAGATGATGGCGGTGCGTGCGGGTGCAGGCCTGGCTCTGTCGTACTTTTTGGGCGGCATAGTAACTACGCCGGAGCAGATGTTCGGTGTGCGTGTGCTGCAGGGCTTTGCTGCCGGATTGTGGAGTGCGTGCCTGGCGATTGCTACCAGCCTGGTGCCGATGGAAAAGCTGGGCGTGAGCTTGGGCATTATGCAGGCAGGACTGACTTGCGGCAATGTCATTGGTCCGCTGGTTGGCGGTTCGCTGGCAACGCTGTTTGGCATGCGTGCCTCATTCTTCGTTGCAGGTGGGTTACTGACGATTATTACGCTGGTATTTATGTTCTACATTCCCGAGCCGCCGAAGGCGGAGCCGAAAAAGCTTGCGGCCAAGCCGCAGGTAAAGCTTTTACAGGAGCCTGTAATTCGCGAAACTTTAGTTTATATTGCTGTAGCTCAGATGGTTATCCTGCTGATTCAGCCGATTTTGAGCCTTTATGTGGCAGAGCTGAATCATGGTGAGGGCAACATTATGTTTCTTTCCGGCGTGGCCTTTTCGCTCGTAGGCATTGCTAGTGCTATTACTGCGCCGAGCTGGGGACGCTTCGGACAGGAGCACGGCTTTTATAAAGCGTTGTGCGCTGCTACGCTGCTTTCCGGCTTGATGAGTGCGTTAGTAGCATTACCGCGAACCTTACTTTTGTTCTGCGTCTGCAATTTTTGCTACGGCTTGTGCTGTGCCGGTATTCAGCCTTCGCTGAGTGCTATTTTGGCCAGCAATACATCTACCGACCAGCGCGGACGCGTTTTTGGCTTTATGTTCAGTGCTCAGCAGTTCGGTTCTATGGTAGGTCCTGTACTTGGCGGAGCTATTGCTACATTTGCGCCGTTGCAAAGCCTTTTTGTAGTAGCCGGTGTGATTCTTTTCGGCATCAGCGCTTGCGTTTGGCTTCGTCATAGTCATGAGCAAAATATTATTGCTTAGACTGCTTTGAACATTATAATTGAAGATAATTTTTAGGAAATTAATCAGTTGAGAAAAACTCTGTAAGTCTTGTAATATGAGGCTTGCAGAGTTTTTCTTTTGCTTGCGAAAAAAAGATTTTCCCATGTCACACAGATTTCACATATGTGACAAAACAAATTAGACAGAAAATTCACTAATAGACTATAATCGGCTATGTGGAGGTGATGAAAATTAAGCTTAGAGGAGGCGTGAGCCTAGCGGAGCAAATCAGCTTCTACCGTCAGTTAGCAGTTATCTTGCGCAGCGGCTTGCCGCTACTGCATGCGCTGCAGCTTTTGCAAAAGCATGGCAGCGCTAAGCAGATGCTGCTTTGCTACCGACTGCAGCAAAGGCTGCGCCGTGGCAGCAGCCTGGCGCAGGCTTTAGCAGCAGAACCTTACTGCTGCAGTCACCTGGCAGTTACACTGGTGGCTGTGGGCGAGGAGAGCGGTGAGCTGGCCACGTTGCTGGAGCAGCTTGCTGTGTATTACAGCAGGCAACTGAAACTGCGGCGTTTTGTGCAACGGGCTGTGACCTATCCGGTATTTTTGCTGGTAGCTTCCGTTGGCGTGCTGCTGCTGTTTTTGCTGTATATCCTGCCGGTGCTTGCTGATACCTACAGCGCTATGGGCGTGCGTCCGACTGGTACGTTAGCTTTGCTGCTGGCACTGAAGGATGGTCTGTTGCAGCAGCCGTTCCTGGCGGTGCTCTGTGCGGCAGCGCTAACAGGCATTCTGCTGCTAATGGGACGCAAGCTGCTGCGCTGGTTTTTACGCAGTCGTCTGAGCGGTAATTTTCATGGCCTTTTATTAGAAGTACGCTTTTGCAGATTGCTGGCTCTGCTTTTGGAAAGCGGTGTTGGCATAACAAGAGCGGTAGCAATTGTGACAGATACCATAGATGATGAGCAATATGCACAGCAGCTGCGCCTGCTGAACAGCAGGCTGCAGCGTGGCATTGCTATTGAGCAGGCTGCAGGCGGCGCCAAGGAGCTTTTTTCAGCGCTGATGCTGGAGCTGGTGTGCGTGGGTGCATCTACAGGTTATCTGCCGCAGATGCTGCAGGAAGCAGTAACGGCTGGGGAGCAGCGTCTGCAGCAGCAGCTTGGCAGGCTGCGGGAGTTGCTCGTGCCATTACTGCTTCTGGTGGCGGCGATTATCATAGCGGGAATCGTCTGCATAGTTATTGGTCCGCTATTTGAGATGCTTTCGGCAATGCCAGAGTAAATTCAGGAGGTGCGATAGTGTTAAAGACAATGCGTAAACAAGGTGGCTTTACTTTGATTGAGGTGGTGGCGGCGGCCGCTCTGATTGGCATTATGGCGACAATGCTGTTGCCGTCACTTTCAGGTGCTAATGACAGGGTGAAGAATGCCCGTCTGCAAAATGATCTGGTAACCATAGACCAGGCCATTCAGCTGTATAAAATGGATGCAGGTACTGTGCCGGCAGAGCTGAATACACTAGACAGCGAATATCTTGGCGGTAAGCTGGAATTCAAGGATGCCAAGGGCGAAGCCTTGACCTATACACCTAACACAGCCGACGGTAGCTATACCCTCAGCGGCAAAAACAGCAAGGGTGAGGCCGTAACATCCCCGGGCAGCAAAGCTGTTAGCGGTGAATCATAAGGCCGGCGGCTATTTATTACTGGAGCTTTTGCTGGCTATAGGGTGTTTGGGAGCAGTTTCTGTAATGCTCTATCCTGGCAGCCAGATGCTGCAGCGGCAGTACTATAAGCAGCAGATGCGCTATGCTGCCTATCTGTTGGCTGCTGACATCAGACAGATACAGCAGCGCACGATATTTCAGCCGGAAAATTATCTTTATACTTTGAAAGTAAGCGGTAATGACAAGCATGGTTACAGGATTTACCGTGAGAAGAAGGTCTGGAAGCGCGTAAGGTTAGAGCCGACAATCAGTCTGACATGCGAAGCACATATGAAGTCGTTAAGCTATGATGAAAATGGCAGTCCTAGTGTCAGTGGTGGCTATAGCCTGGAGCATCAGCAGCTTCTAGGTGTGTGTTTTTGGCTGACAGTTCAGCCGGTTACAGGCAGGGTGACTGTTTATGAAAAATAGCAGGGGCTTTTGTCTGGTGCAGGAACTGGTGTGTTTTTGCCTGACGGCATTATTACTTGCTTCAGCGGTGCAGTGCTTTTACCGCAGCAGCTGGCTGCTGCAGCAAAGCAGGGAACAGCAGCAGGCTGCGCTTGCTTCCTGGCAGGTGCTGGCAGGCGAGGAGTACAGTGGCAGGTTTGTGGTGACACAAAAGCTGGAGACCACCAGTATAGATGGTTTAACGATGCAGGAGGTGCAGGCGGCCTATGGCAAGGTCAAGGTTAAGCTTATACGGGCGATGCCGACGGCAGAGAGGCTATCTGTTGCTGGAGGTGCTGCTGGGACTGCTGCTGGCGGTGGTACTGGCGACGCTCGTTTTTAGAGCAACAGGCGCCATTGCCTATAGCTTTGGACGCTTGCAGGATGAATTGCAGCTGCAGGAAACGAAACGTCATATTTTGACGCAGCTGGAAAAGATTATTTGTTATGATGCACAGCGAGTCATCAGACTGCAGGAGAATGGACAGATAACCTGTACGATGATTGATGCCTGCAAACGTGTTACTATTTACAGCGATAAGCAGGGCTTGTACAAAAAGACGCGTAAAAATAACGGCACGGGCGTAAATCCTGTTTCTTTAGAGGGCGTAGTCGTTACTGGCTGGCGGATACAGCGGTGTTCGCCGCAGCTGCTGCGCATAAGCTTTAATCTGAGCAGGAATGGCCGTCAACTGCAGGTGAAGCGTTATCTTATTTGTTATAATGCGAGGATAGCAGATGATGTATAGCGTTAAGGGGAGCATATCACTTCCATGCCTGCTGGCGGCGCTGCTTTTGGCACTCAGTGCTCAGCTAAGCCTGCTTTATGCAGTCAGGGGTTATGAATCAGAGAAGGATTTTCTGCGGGAACAGCAGCTAAGGCTGTTGTGCAGCTCAGTATTACAGGCTATTGGCCAGGAGCCGCGGCCGCCAGGCAGGCAGCTTTGCTATGAGGGCGAGCTGCAGCCGGACAGTGAACCGGTGACAGTGACAAGTGAAAGCATTTACAGCGCAGATGGATTTATAGATTACCTGAAGGTTACAGCAGCAGCCGTTAATCATGCTGGCGCAGTACAGCGGCTGCATCGTATCAGGGTGAGCTTTGGTCCGCAAATACAGGACCTGGCAGCTAAGAGCGTCCTGGCAGGACGCTCGCTGACAGGCGGCGAATATCTGCAGCAGGCAGCGTTATATACAAGCATAGAAGAAGTAAAGCTGCCGCAGATGAGCTTTTTGCGGGATAAATGTCCTGGGGTACTGAATAAGAAGTCGGTGGCGGAAGTTGGCCTCAGTGCTCGCTTTTACTATCTGAGGAATAACAACTCTCTCTTGTTGGGTACGGAAGGCTTGCGTGGTCCTACTATGATAGTAAATCCTTTTTCAATAAATACTGCCGAAGGCTCCTATTATCCAGACCGTTTGGTGCTTATCAGTGAAAATGGTAATATTAAGCTGGGAGCTGGCACAAGGATGGCG
>OLPG01001439.1_pt1 | contig 19911 bp, 18 predicted proteins | sample 1672311 | NCBI WGS metagenome assembly OLPG01 (sample SAMEA3136670, study PRJEB25190) | human gut metagenome | biome: human gut; feature: human-associated habitat; material: faeces | place: Austria | collected 2013 | reverse complement strand
TGAAAAAGATTTTTCCGAACCATTTCGAAAGTATCTGAGTGCGGATCATAAGAAGTCAAAAGATCTCTGTATTGATTGTGGTGATCCAATAGGACCGAAAGAAAAGGTATCGATAGCATTCATGAATGAAGTTGGAGATGACTTTACGAGAAAACGTTCTGCATTTTGGGACTGCAAAGTGGACGCGTTTCTTTGTCCTGCATGTGCATTCATATATGCGTTAAGCCCTTTGGGATTCCGGTTATATGCCAATAAATTTGTTTTTGTAAATATAAATAACAGCATTAGTGCTTTGTTGGATGCAAATTCTAAAATTGGAAGAATTGATCAGGAAGGAGAAAAAACTGAAAACAAGAAATATTCCCAGTGGTTTGCAGAGACGATCAATATTTTATTAAGAGAAAAACAGCAGGAATTGTCCAATGTGCAGGTTATCTTGCGTGGAGTGAGTGCAGATGACAGGTATAGATTAAGCATTATCCATAAAAAGATGCTGGAAATTATTTGCGAATCAAGGGTATCCGATGCTCTGACATCTTTGGCAAAATCTCCATTTACTAAAATCAAAGATAACTTTATAAATGTACATGAAACCGTAGTTATGAATCTTTTGCAGCACCGAGATCAGTATCGGCTGCTGAATCAGCTTCTTAAAGAAAATATAAAGGAAGATTCGATGAATTTTTATATTTTCTGGGTATATGAAATACAGTTATGGACGGAGATTGTATTAGCATATTCAGATTGCAAAGAAAGAAATGAGAAAGGAAAGAGGATTGCTATGTACTGTGGAATGATGAAAAAAAGCGGGTCAGATTTGAGAAAAGCAATTATGGCAGCAAAGGGAATGACTTCCAGTGAAGGTTTGAGAGGTATTGAATATCAGTTGTTGAATGCTCTGTCTGTAAGAAATGTAAATAAATTTATGGATGTTGTACTGCGATTATATAGTGCATATGGTTCTAAAAGAAATGAAAATGGACAGGAACTTTTAATACCTAGTGGATTTGTACAGATGTTAAGTGATAAAGAAAAGTTTACAGAATATGGATACGCATTTGTAATGGGATTAGTGGGATCTTACGAGCCGAAGAAGGAGGAAGCATGATTATGAAAAGAGAAGGTTTAACATTTACAGTAATTTTCCTGGCAGAAAGTGCAAACTATGGAGAAGGAATTGGAAATATTTCATCATTGAAAAAGATGACTAGGGGAAATTATGAAGAGTATTCTTATATTTCCAGACAGGCACTGAGATATAACCTTGTGCAGCAGGCAAACTGGAATATAACCCCTGTGGATGGGAAAAGTGGAGTAGTACAGTTTGCGCCCTCAGCAACGATTGAAGATTATCCGGAGATTGATCTGTTTGGATATATGAAAACGACTTCTAAAGGGGAAGATCAGAATGGCGGAGCTTCTACAAGAAGTGCAGTTGCCAGACTCAGTAATGCTATTGCGCTGGAACCATTTCAGGGAAATCTTGAATTTTTGACAAATATGGGGCTTGCTTTGAGAGGAAATTTGCCGAATGGAATTGCTCAGAGTGAGATACATCGTTCTTATTATTCTTATACTATGTCTATAGATCTGGACAGAGTTGGTGTAGATGGTGAAATTAATATTGCAGAAGAGGATAAAGCGGAAAGAGTGAAAGTTCTACTGGACGCTGTTCATTACTTATACAGAGATATTAAAGGAAGAAGAGAAAATTTCAGTCCATTGTTTATAATTGGTGGTAGATATGGCAGAAAAAATCCATTTTTTGAGAACAGAGTAAAAGTAGATGCAAATAAGATTAATGTAAGTACACTGCAGGAATTACTTGAGGATGATAATATCAGAAATTATACGTATGCAGGTGTTACAGCAGGTATTTTTGATAATGAAGATAAATTAAAAGATGTATTAAAAGTAGAATCAGTAGGTGCAGTATTTAATCATCTGAAAGAGGAAGTGGAGCAGTATTATGGAGAGGGCAATCAGGATTAAGTGTTTTCAGAACCTGGTGAATTATAAGAAACCCAGCAGTTTTATTATTAAAGAAACATTTCCTCTTCCACCATATTCTACGGTTCTTGGAATGATCCATGCGGCTTGTGGTTATACAGAGTTTCATCCAATGAAGCTTTGCATACAGGGAACAAACAGTGGAACTATTTCAGAACTTTATACAAGATATTCATTTTCAGCAGGTACGAAATATGAAGAAGGACGACATCAAATTTGTATTGAAGATGGAGAAAAATATGGAATTTTCAGAGGAATTGCCAATGTTGAGCTGGTCTGTGACAACGACATGGTGATACATGTAATTCCGGAAGAGGAAGATTTTGAGAAAGTATACAATTCACTGAAATATCCGCCAAGATATTTATCACTGGGACGTTATGAAGATCTGCTGGATATTGAACGGGTAGATATTGTGAATATCCATCAGGAAGATGAAGTGGAAATAAAGAGAGATATGTATATACCGGTGAGCTGCGGAATCGAGTTAGGAAACAGACATGGAACAATATATAATCTCACAAAAGAATATGAAATTACAAAGCAGGGTCTGCGCCGTTGGAAAAAAGAAAATGGAAGGGTAAAGGCTTATTATTGTTCTGGAGGAGTGGTGATTGGCGAAGGAGCATATGTGGATGACTTCGAGAAAGATGCAGCATTGATATTTTGTTGATTAACAATAAAAAGGTAGCTCAGTAATATGTTTTGTATTTGAAATGTAGTGGATTATGGGGAACTTACAAGGAGGCAGAGCAGATGTTCTGTCTCCGGAAGGAGAAGTCTATGGAGTATTATGCAAAATCCGGAAAAAAGATTTTGTCGCAGGAAGAGATTGATAAAGTCAGAAATGAACTGGAAAATCTTATAATAAATCTTGAAGAGGAATTTACAGAGACAGATCTTAAGGTTATCAAAAATAATATAGCTCATTTGCAGGACACAAAGGAAGAGGAACAGAAAACGTTAAAGGAACATCAGGACGACATTGTAAGATGCGCAGAGATGTTTTTTTTAGAATACGGAGAATATTTTACAGAAAAAGAAAAATGTCTGGTTACAGAAGCCTGCAGAATACATGACTGGGGAAAAGTAAATCTGATTTTTCAGAGATTGGTAAATCCGAATTTGATTAAAAAAATGTATCCTGATATAAAGCAGGATACACAGATTCCACATGGATTTTTAAGCGCAGTTACCATATCGAAAAAAGAATTTAAAAGATTGTCTGAACTGTTTTCAGAAGAAGATTTCGGACCCTTTATTACAGCAGTATATCATCATCATGACAGAGATGATTGTTATGAAGGATCTGAGATTCGGAAATATGCAGAAAAATATTATTTAAAGCAAATCAAAGAATATCTTGGAAAAGATATTGATAAGTTATATTGCAGCAATTTGAATAAACTATTATACCGTAATAATACTTGTACACCTAAATTTACAGTAGATTCTAAAATATGGAATGAGTATCTTTTAATCAAAGGACTGCTCAATAAATTTGATTATATAGTAAGTGCAGGGTATGAAGATGCAGAAATTGTACCAGATCTGCGGGAGAAAAAATTGAAGAAAAATATAGAAGTTTATCTTCAGAACAAAGAATTACGGCCTGCACAGAAATTCATGATGGAACATAAAAATGAAAATCTGATTATTGTAGCACCTACAGGTTCTGGAAAAACAGAAGCTGCATTATTATGGTTAAATGGAGAAAAGGGATTTTATACATTACCATTAAAAGTTTCTTCTAATGCGATTTATTCTCGAATTAAAACGAATTATTCTTACAGTGATGCTGCATTATTGCATTCAGATAGTATGGCTATGTATTTGAAAGAATTTGACCAGGATGACACAGATATTGATGAAAAATATAATCGCGCAAAAATGTTGTCACAGCCATTAACTGTATGTACTGTAGATCAGCTTTTCAAATTTGTTTATAAAGCGTTGGGGACGGAGATTTTGGCTGCAACCTTAAAGTATTCGAAATTAATTTTGGATGAAATCCAGGCGTATGAACCGAGGATTATTGCAACAATTATTTATGGTTTGAAGACAATACAGGAAATGGGAGGACATTTTGCTATTATTACAGCTACATTTCCGCCTGTTTTAAAGACATTCATGAAAAAGTATGGGCTATCAGAAGGGATACAATATCAGTTTAAAGATTTTACAGAAAAAGAATATCAGTTAGAACAGTTTCCAAGACACAAAATTCGAATTGAAAATTCGGAAATTAATATTGAGAAAATATTAGAACAGGGAAGCACTAAAAAAGTTCTGGTTATTTGCAACACTGTGTCCAAGGCACAAAAAATTTATAGAGAAATACAGGAAAGAACAGAGAATGTAGAACTTTTGCATTCTTGCTATATCAGAAGAGACAGGGCTTTTTTGGAACAAAAAATCATGCTTTTTTCGGAATCGAAAAAGCCGGGAATATGGATAACAACGCAGATTGTAGAGGCGAGTCTGGATATAGATTTTGATATGCTTTATACTGAAATGTGTACAGCGGACAGTCTTTTGCAGAGAATGGGACGATGCAACAGAAAGGGGAGATATGTTCCTGAAGAACCGAATATTGTTGTATATGATGATCGAAATGGCGTGGGAAAAGATCGAGTTTATAATTCAGACATGTATGACCGTTCTTTAAGATTTCTTCATGAATATGAAAATATGTTGTTCAGTGAAGAATTAAAAACGGTTTATATGAACAATGTTTATAATTCGGAAGAAATAACTGAAACGAGCTATTACAAAGAAATTGAAGAATGGTTGAAACGGTTTTCGGCAATTCATCCGGCAGAATATACATCAAAAGAAGCTAAAGTGAGGGATATAAAAAGTATTACCATTGTGCCGGAAGAGATTTATGATAAAAAACAGGGATTGTTTGAATATGGAATAGATTTTTTAAGAAAGCCAAATTTGAGAAAAGAAGTCAGAAGCATTATGAAAAACAGGCTTGAAGACGTGACGTTGAGTATGAGTATTTATAATAAATTCCCCAAAGCGGTAGACAGGGATGTAATTGGAAGTAAAAATGGCAGAAACATTATGAATATTCACAGAGCAAGATATAAATATGACTTTAATCATGAAAATGGAAAAGGTGCAGGTTTGTTATTAAATGAAGAGTTGGAGACGGATGGTATATTTATGTAGGTGATGAAAATGGATGAAAGAATCACTGGGGTGATGATTTATTATTATTTCGTTTGCAAGCGGAAATTATGGTATTTTTGTCATGATATCCGGATGGAGACGGAAAATGAAGATGTAATGCTTGGCAAGATTCTGGATGAAAGCAGTTATAAGAAGAAGGATAAGCATGTAAATATTGATGATATTATAAATATTGATTTTATCGGTGAACATAAGGAATTGCATGAGGTTAAGAAGAGTAAGGCTGTGGAAGATGCCGGGATCTGGCAGGTGAAGTATTATCTTTATTATTTGCAGAAACGAGGTGTGAGTGGTCTTAAGGGGAAGATTGATTACCCTCTGTTGAAGAAGTCTGTGATTGTTGAATTGTTGGAAAAGGATGTGGAAATTCTGGAACGGATTCTTGCTGAGATTACAGATATCAAACATCAGGAGGTTCCACCGGTTTCGAGTAATAGTAAATTGTGCAAAAAATGTGCTTATTATGATTTGTGTACCATATAAACTTTGGATTTGTATTGGGGGAAAAGTATGAAGCAAAGTTTTTACGTTTATAATAACGGGGATTTGAAACGGAAGGATAATACACTTCAGTTTACAAATTATGATGGTGAGAAGAGAGATATTCCTATTGAAAGGATTTCGGATATTTATGTTATGTCCGAGATGTCGTTTAATACAAAGTTTATTAATTACATATCTCAGTATGGGATTCCGATGCATTTTTTTAATTATTATAATTTTTATACGGGGAGTTATTATCCGAGAGAAAGTCTGTTGGCAGGTCAGCTGTTGGTAAAGCAGGTTAGTTATTATACGGATTATGAGAAACGGTTAGTTTTAGCAAGGAAGTTTATAGGGGCGGCAGCGGATAACATTTATCGGAATCTCAGGTATTATAATGGGCGAGGTAAAGATGTATCAGAATATTTGAGAGATGTGGATTCTCTTCGTAAACAGCTGGGACGAGTGACAACGATTGAAGAATTGATGGGAATTGAAGGTAATATTAGAAGAAGATATTATGCTGCATGGAATGTGATCGTTAATCAGGAGATTCAGTTTGAGAAGCGTGTAATGCATCCGCCGGATAATATGATCAATTCGTTGATTTCTTTTGTTAATACATTGATTTATACAAAAGTACTTGGTGAGATTTATCATACGCAGTTGAATCCTACAATTAGTTATCTGCATGAACCAGGCGCAAGGCGGTTTTCGTTGAGTTTGGATATTGCAGAGGTGTTTAAGCCGCTGATCGGTGATAGATTGATTTTTTCTCTGCTGAATCGGAATCAGATTACGGGAGATAGTTTTACGAAGGAACTGAATTTTCTGCATTTGAAAAAAGATGCTTCTAAGCTGATTGTTTCTGAGCTTGAGAAGCGATTGAAAAAGACAGTAATGCACAAGGAACTTGGACGGCAGGTTTCTTATCAGTATCTGCTTCGGTTGGAGTGTTATAAATTGATAAAGCATCTCATTGGTGAAAAGGAATATGAAGGATTCAGGATATGGTGGTGAGTTATGTATGTAGTTTTGGTTTATGATGTAAGTCAGCAGGAAAATGGTGCAAAGCGTTGGTCGAAGATTTTTAAGATTTGCAAAAGGTATTTGACGCATATCCAGAATTCTGTTTTTGAAGGTGAGATTTCCAAGGCGCAACTGGCACAGCTACAGCAGGAGTTAAAGTTGTATATTGATAAAGAACTGGATTCGGTGATTATTTTCAAGTCGCGACAGGAGAAGTGGTTGGATAAGGAATTCTGGGGGAGGAGAGATGATTCGACAAGTTTTATTTTATGACTGTCGACCTACGATAAGGAGAAAATTCCGGGAGGTCGACAAAGTGGGTGTTTTGCTGGGAAAATGTGGGATTTTTAGATTCTCAAGGAAATTTAATTAAATCCCGAAATAATAAAATGACAGGTTCGACAGAAAGTGGTAAGATTAAGCATGTAATATAAGCAGTTGTGAGGGATGGGTATTAATAGAAACATTGTGGAATGTAAAGCGGTTAGTTAGTGGGACTTGGGGATGTTGTGTAACTGTATTAATAGAAACATTGTGGAATGTAAAGTGCCATTTCCGCCAAGTCTGTGGTAGGCTTCGTACATTGTATTAATAGAAACATTGTGGAATGTAAAGTCGTTATGCACTTCTATGTATTTGTTTGAGTTCCTGTATTAATAGAAACATTGTGGAATGTAAAGACTGTAGGTGATCAATATGCTATTTACGTGGATACCTGTATTAATAGAAACATTGTGGAATGTAAAGAAGCCCTCCTCGTCCCCTTATGTCCTTTGTACCAAAAAAGTATTAATAGAAACATTGTGGAATGTAAAGTTAATGCGGCAAACATTGCTTTGTCTGGAATTGCAAGTATTAATAGAAACATTGTGGAATGTAAAGCATTTTTACGGATCAGTCTCATGCTTTTGCCTCCTGTGTATTAATAGAAACATTGTGGAATGTAAAGCCAGAAATATCGTTCGTTTCACAACCGGTATGATCAGTATTAATAGAAACATTGTGGAATGTAAAGTAGTTAACTCCTACATGCCATGCGCCACGATTATATGTATTAATAGAAACATTGTGGAATGTAAAGACGAAAGAGGATATGCAGAAAGTTAATGCAGCCAGTATTAATAGAAACATTGTGGAATGTAAAGGAGCAGTACTCAGATATCATCAATGTTACGGCGCTGTATTAATAGAAACATTGTGGAATGTAAAGTTGTCTCCGTCCGTCTCATCAGCTTCTGCAGTCCGCGTATTAATAGAAACATTGTGGAATGTAAAGAGATCCAGGCAGGACTTCCCGAAGTCCACCAGCTTCTTTGTATTAATAGAAACATTGTGGAATGTAAAGAGTGTTGCTGGATATTTCAATTTGCTTTTGCTATATGGGTATTAATAGAAACATTGTGGAATGTAAAGCAAGTCACGGCCCAACTAACTAAATATGCAAGTACAGTATTAATAGAAACATTGTGGAATGTAAAGACCGATTCTGTCAGAAGATTACAACGATGGGTAAATGTATTAATAGAAACATTGTGGAATGTAAAGTGACATATACTGCTGGCTGACCTGCTGAATGGTCAGTATTAATAGAAACATTGTGGAATGTAAATTCAGCATAACCAGTGCTATAAGTTGTTGCAAATTTACAATTAATAGAACCATCATGGAATGTAAAAGCCACAGGCGCAACGTACTTAAAAGATTCACTCAGCAAATTAATAGACCACATAGTGGATTGTAAATAGCTGTCTTGGTGCTTCTATTCGGCGGATGTTTGGATGTTAATAGCGACATTGTGGATGAGTTTTTGGTCAAAAAAATCCTCCTAGCCACGGGCGATATATGCCAGTTGCCGGGAGGGTTTTTTCGGGTAATTTAATTAATTGTTATGAACCAGTTCTACAATACGGTCGGTTGCGTGTCCATCACATGCAGACATGAATTTTTCTCTGAATGCATGGACTTCAGCTTTGTCAAAACGAGTATCAAGATTCTGGATATAATCAATGATCTCTTCTGTTGAGGTAACGATCGGGCCTGGGGTGAGTTCATCGTAGTTGTAATAGAAACCTCTCCAGTCAAAGTAATTATCCAGATCGTAAGCGTAGAAGATCATTGGACGTTCAAACAGAGAATACTCAAAAATCAGTGATGAATAATCGGAAATACAGATATCACTGACGCAAAGCAGCTGTTCAATATCAAGATCTTTAGTAATATCCATTGCAAAATCCTGGCACTCTTCCGGAACTTTCGGGCGTTTTTTTACAAGAGGGTGATGTTTGAGAAGAAGAACATATTCATCGCCAAAAGCCTCTTTCATAGCCGGGATGTCAAGGCAGTCAGGTGTTTTTGCTTTAGCAACACGTCCGCGGAAAGTTGGAGCATATAAAATGATTTTTTTATCGCGTGCCTGTGGGCATACGGCATAAACCTGTTCTTTGGCATTTTCTATGAAATCCTTGTCATAGAATACATCTGTACGGCTGACACCAGCAGGAATAACCTGTGTATCGGTTCCGTCAAGATTCATAGCTTCTCTGTAAGCCCAGATAATTTCAGGACTGCTTACAGATACATAAGTGATATTTCTGTAGTTTGGATATCTTTCCTGATTTTTGCGGTTATCGCCAAAGATCAGATCGGCAGTACTCATACCGAATTTTTTGAAAGCACCACATGCATGCCATAACTGGAATACAACAGTTTCCTTACGCATAGGAACACAGCTGGTTATATTGCAGCCGTCATTGAGGAATACATAATGTGCATCGGAAATGTCTTTGAGCATTTCAATACAGCGGCCAATATAAGCCCATCTGTTAGGTGAGATATTCTGGATGTACTGTACATGAACATCGTAGCCTTCGGCAATAAGACGGTCATAAACAAGCTGATATGCACTGACGATCTTTTTGTAACGGATCTCAACGAAAACTACTTTTTTATCCTGAATCTCTTTACCACGAGCGCTGCGCTTGTATGTCATTGGAAAAACAAAACGCAACATGATATGCTTACGCGCTTTTTTATAAAACTGGGTCACTTTTTTGGGCAGTGCCTTATAAATCTTTTTCAACATTTTTTTGAATATTTTTTTCATATGCTAATTTTCCCCTTTTTTCCATAGGATTATATACAGTGAATCTGGCTAACAGTTATGAACCAAATCCATAATTCGATCAGTTGCATGTCCGTCACATGCAGACATAAATTTTTCTCTGAAGGCATGAACTTTGGCTTTATCAAAACGTGTGTCAAGATTCTTAATGTAATCAATGATCGCTTCTGTCTCAGCAACAACAGGGCCTGGAGTAAGTTCGCCATAATCATAGTAAAAACCTCTCCAGTCAAAATAATCATCCAGGTCATAAGCGAAGAAGATCATCGGGCGTTCAAATAATGAGTATTCAAAGACCAAAGATGAATAATCGGAAATGCAGATATCACTTGAACAGAGAAGCTGATCAATTTCCAGCTTTTCTGAGATATCCAGTGCAAAATCTTTGCATTCGTCAGGAATATCAGGACGTTTTTTTACAAATGGATGATGTTTGATCAGAAGGATGTATTCATCACCCAGTGAATCCATCATAGCCTGAATATTCAGCTGATCGGGACCTTCTGCTTTGACAACACGACCGCGGAAAGTTGGAGCATAAAGGATGATTTTTTTGCCGCGTGTCTGTGGGCACACGGAATAAACGGTTTCTTTAGCTTTTTTTATGAAATCTTTATCATAAAAAACATCTGTACGGCTGATTCCGGTAGCAACAATCTGGGTATCAGTACCTTTTAAATCCATGGCCTCTTCATAAGCCCAGCTGATTTCAGGACTGCTTACTGTAACATAAGTCTGATTGCGGTAATAAGGAAATTTTTCCTGATTTTTTCGACTGTCTCCGAAGATCAGGTCAGAAGTACTCATACCGAATTTCTTAAAAGCACCACATGCATGCCACAGCTGGAAGATTTTGCTTTCTTTGCGAAGAGGAATACAGCTTGTAATATTGCATACATCGTTCAGAAAAATATAATGTGCATCGGAAATATCTTTCAGCATACGCAGGCAGTGGCTCATATAAGCCCAATTCCCCTGCTGGAGACTGAGAAGATATTCTTCGTGGATCTCATATCCTTCTTTTTTCATACGTTTATAGACAAGCTGAAAAGAATCAGTAATCTTGTCAAAACGGGTTTCAATGAAAACAACTTTATTTTTGTTTGATTTTTTAGTAAGTGTAAAAAATTTGTAAGTGAATGGGTAAACAATATGAAGTATTATAGTTTTGCAAGCTATTCGGTAGCCTTTTGTAACGCGGGAAGGCAATGCCTCATAGATCTTTTTTTTAATACTCTTCATTAGGTTAATTCTCCCATATCATTACTGTTTTTCCCATGATTTTATGAATATCGGCTTCAAAAGCAGTGGTGATATCCTGGATACTTCTTACATTAAGCTCTGCGCCGACGATTTTTTCCAGCTGGTTGACTACGTCCGGATTCTCACGGTACAGATTAATAAGTCCCTGGAAATCGCTGCGGCCGCTGCGGCTACTTCCGAAAATGCGGAGACCTTTTTCCAGAACCATTCGTGTATTGATAGGAGCAAGGTCCTCGGATACACCCATGATGGAAATGGTACCTTCAGGGTTAATATAGTCAATGATCTGATTGATCGCTTTGGATGCGGCAGCACCGCCTACACATTCAAATGCGTGATCCAGATGAAGATCATCTGGAATGTCTGAGATCAGATAAGTGTCATCTGCAAATGAAAAATCGTGCAGTTTATATTCGTTAACACCAAAAACACAGATTCTGGTATCCGGCAGGATGGTTTTCAGGAGAAGGGATGTGATATATCCCAGGTTTCCATCGCCCCATACACCGATCACATTTCTGCGCTCGTGTGAGAATCGTAAAAATCTCTGGATCGCATGGTAACTTACGCTGACGATCTCTGTGAAGGCAGCTACAGAAAGATTGATATCTTCCGGAAGTACAACAAGACGGTCAGGTTCCATGCTGACATATTCCTGCATAAAACCGTCAAATCCGCTTGCACGGAATTTGCTGCTGCGAAGATAGTTTTCTGCGATGATATCGTCTTTTTCAAAAGGTGTATTCGGGATCATTACCACAAGAGTTCCCTCTTTAAATTCACCGGTAGGATCGAATACAACACGTCCGATCGCTTCGTGGATCAGTGCCATCGGGAGTTTCTTTTTAAGAATATTTTCCGCACGGAGTCCCTGATAGTAACGCTGGTCAGCGTTACAGATGGACAGACGGATAGGATGGACGATCACATGGGAATCATCCATAGTAATATCTTTGAAAACCAGTTCAAACTGACGTGGTCTGACTAAACGATAAACTGATGTTAACATTTACTCGCCTCCCATTAAAGATTCTGCCATACGGATATCAGATGGATAAGTGATCTTGATGTTGGTAACATCGCCTTCTACAAGCTTAACCTGCTCGCCTTTAAGAACCATGATCTTGCAGGCATCTGTAAGAATCTCTTTCTCCTGATCTGTCATATTTAAGTAAATGTCACGAAGTTTTTTTGCACGGAAAGACTGAGGAGTCTGTCCCTGATACATTGTGGAACGTTCCGGGATAGAGCTGATACAGGTGTGATCTTTGCTCTCTATGATGGTATCTGTTGCAGGGATCACAGTATCGCATGCACCGTATTCCATAGCAGCTTCGATGTTCTCCTCGATCATGCGGTGAGAAACAAAAGGACGAACAGAGTCATGTGTTACAATAACGGTCTCATCATTAAGACCGAAATTTTCTTCAATATAACGGATTCCGTTCATGATGGTTTCATTTCTTGTGGAACCGCCCTCAATAACTGCGAGATTAGAGCTGTTTGGAATATATTTGCGGATCAGATCCTTGGTATGGGAGATCCATGCTTTAGGAGACAGGATGATAATCTTGTCAAATGCAGAATGAATTGCAAATTTTTCTATGGTGTGGATGATGATTGGTTTTTTGCCAATCTCCATAAACTGTTTCGGGCGTTCTACGTTGCCCATTCTTGTACCTTTGCCGCCGGCAAGGATAATACCAAAAACATTATTAGCCATATAGGGTTTACCTCCTGTTATCTGTTTTCTTGATATAGTTTATAATTCGTTTTGTTGAGTGTCCGTCACAAGATGCCATATATTTATCATAAAAGTCTGTATAGACTTTATTAACGGAAGAATGAAGAAGATATTCATCTGTTAATATCTGTAGCAGCTGTTCAAGGTTCTGTGCACGCAGGCCTGGAAGTGTGTTGTAATCCAGATAAAATCCACGGTTGTCCAGATATTCATCAAGATCTGGAACAAACAGAATAAGCGGATGTTTGTAGATCATTGCATCAAAAAGGATCGAAGAATAATCTGTGATCACAACGTCTGCTACAGGAAGCAGTTCCTCGGAAGAGATGCTGCAGTTGGTTCCTTCTATATGAGCCTGTGTATGCGGATGCAGCTTAATGATAAAATAATGGGTATCCTTCAGCTGGTCTCTGGCATGAAGGATGTCATCGAGGCCTTTTACACTGGCAATACCTGGGTTTCCACGAAAAGTCGGAACCCAGAGAACGATTTTTTTGCCCTGTGCATTAGGATACTGAGAAAAAAATTGATTTCTGCAGGCCTGATTAAATGTATCATTGAAATACAGATCTGTTCGGCTGACTCCAACAGGACGAACTGCTTTTTCCGGAAGCCGCATGGCACTGGAAAAAGGTTTCACACAGATCTGGGAGCTGACAGTTACCAGATCGCAGTTGGCCAGAACATTTCCTTTATAGTAGGAAGGAATATCTGCGCTTGTGTCGTAGCCAAACTTTTTGAATGCACCACAGGCATGCCACAGCTGTATGACGCTGGTTCCCTTACGTTTCCGACAGGATGCTGCAGGAAGAAAATTATCGCAGATGATGACAGTTTCTGCTGTTGCATATTTCTTCATGAAACAGGCCATATTTCGGAAAATTCCAAGAACAGAACAGGAACTGTTGTTCCAGTATAACTCTGTGATCTGAAGCTCAGGATGCTGCATAAGTTCATCCTTAATAGCCAGCATGCTGAATGGAATTTCATCATGGTGAGCATCGGCCAGGATCACAGTATTTGGAATGACCGGCTTTACAGCATAGATGTTATATATAACTGGAAGGATCACCTGCTGAAAGATCATTTTTATGATTTGTTTTACCCGAAATATCATTTACTGATCCTCGTTTTCTCGGATTATATATTTTTTGTTTCAAAAATTTTACATAAATTAACCGATAAACTGCGAAGCAGTTATTCGGTTATGAGCAAGTAGCGAATGCGGATTGCGAATATCCACTTGCTTAATGCCTGTTGCAGTATAACATATTCTGCATTGAATCACAATGATTCTTTCTCTCGTTTACAGTGATTTCAGCACGTTTACAAGCCGTGTATTATCCTCCGGCATCATAATGCAGAATCTGACATATTCGCCTTCCAGGCACTGGAAGGAGGAGCAGTCGCGAATCATGAGTCCCTGGCGGATGCAGGCTTCGAAAACATCGTAGGATGTGAGGCCTTCTTTCTGGATTTTAAGAAGGATGAAGTTGGCGTAGGCCGGGTAGACCTTGTAAGTTGAGACGTTTTTCAGTTCGGAGATTATTCTGACACGTTCGGACAGGATCAGTTCTCTTGTGTTTCGGATGTATTCTTCATCCTGAAGCATGATTTCTCCTGCAAAAGCACCAATGCTGTTTAATGACCATGGTGTCTGTTTCTCACGCATTTTTGCGAGGAAGTTCATGTTTCCGGTGATTCCGTAGCCAAGGCGCATTCCAGGTGCTGCGAAGAATTTTGATACACCGCGGAGTACCATGAGATTGGTGAATTCCTGTGTAAGGGGAACGGCTGTGATAGCATTGATATCCGGGGCAAATTCCACGTAAGTTTCATCAATCATTACGAAGATGTTTTTTTCCGCACAGAAACTTATGAGCTTGCGGAGATCTTCCTTTGAAATGGCAGAAGATGTTGGATTGTTGGGATTGCAGAGGATAAGAAAATCATAGCCCTGAGTAAGCTTTTTGCAGAGATCCGGAATATCCGGCCCGAAATCATTATTCTCCTGAAGATGATAATATTCCTGTGTACTTCCTGAGAAAGAGAGTTCTCTGGAATATTCGGAGTAGGTCGGGCCAAGGATCAAAGTGTGCTTTGGTGCTCTTTCTTCAATAAGAAGGGCGATCAGTTCACTGGAACCGTTTCCTGGAAGTATAAAATCAGCCGGGATCCCGCAGTAACGGGAAATCGTATTGCGAAGAGAAGTGTATTCTCTGTCCGGATAGGAAGAAAGAAGATCAACGTGTTCTGCAATTGCTTTGCTGGCTTTCGGAGATAATCCGAGAGGATTGACGTTTGCGCCGAATTTGACGATGTCTTCTTTTTTTAAATTGTAATAGCTGCAGATTTTTTCTATATCACTTCCGTGAAAAACGGGTTTTGTGTCCATGTTCTGTCACCTCATTTGTTTATTTTTTTCATTTAAAAAGTAATTCCAGTATACACCAGAATTCTTTTCAAAGAAAGGCAGGATAGTAATTTTCTTTGCTATCTGATAAAATGTGATTATGAATAATTATGCGGAGATAATGGTTTTATAACCGCAGAAATACAGGGCATACGTGAGAAAAGGAGACAGATGAGATGAAGGCAGAAGAGAAAAAAATTGCAGTGATCGGAATCGGCGGTGTTGGTGGATATGTGGCAGGGATGCTGGCGAGAGCATATCCTCATGTGACAATGGTGGCACGTGGAGCCAGAGCGGAGAGTATCCGGGAGAAGGGGCTTGTGCTGCACAGTGATTATAAAGGTGAGATTATTGCAAGGCCGGAGCGGGTAGTTCCAGTCTGCGATATGGGACGGCAGGATTATATTTTTATCTGTGTAAAAAATTACTCTCTTGCAGAGGTGTGCGAGAGTATCCGGGATATGGTTACAGAGGATACGGTGATCATTCCGGTAATGAATGGTGTTGATCCGGGAGAAAATATCCGTATGCTGATCGGAAAAGGAACGGTGGTAGACTCTCTGATCTATACGGTGGCTTTTGCAAATGAAGATTTTTCCATTTCTCAGCAGGATACATTTACATGGCTGTGTATTGGAATCAAAAATGCGGATGAGAAGCAGAGGGAGAAAGTTGCGGAAGTTGCAAAGATCCTGAAAGGTGCAGATATTGATTATAAAGATGAGGGGGATATTGAGGTAGAGATCTGGCGGAAATATATCCTTAATTGCGCGTTTAATGTGATGACTGCTTTTTATGACAACACGATCGGAGAACTGCGAAGTGATCAGGTGAAAGCACAGCAGTATGAAACTCTTGTGTGGGAAGCTGCAAGTGTAGGACGTGCCAGGGGTGTGGCTTTGACAGATGAGCATATCAATGAAGTGATCCACAAATTCCGCCACGTGCATGCAGATAATGCCACAAGTTCTCTGCAGAGAGATTATCGAATCTGTAAGAAACAGACAGAGCTGGAGACTTTCAGTGGATATATTGTGAAAGAGGCTAAACGTCTGGGTGTGGAGATTCCTTTATCTGAAAAAATGTATCAGGGACTGAGGGAGATGGCAGAGAAATTCTAATGGAAAATCCGGGCTGCTGCTCACAAAATGAATCGTGACAAATCCAGATATATTTCACCGTAAAGTTGGACTTTTTTGTGGTGTATTTTTGGCGGGTTTGGTACAATGGAATCAAAGGAATATGGCTGGTGAATATCCGCGCAGCTATTGTCCAGATATTTCACATTAAATACACCGGAAGGGGGAAGCAGAAATGAAAAAAACACTCGCAATCATTGTTGTCGTGATCCTTGTACTGGCAGGTGGACTGGCTGTCAGCTATAACGGGCTGGCAGGAGACAGAGAATCGGTAGATACAGCGCAGGCCGATGTTGAGACCATGCTGCAGAGGAGGGCGGATCTGATCCCGAATCTTGTCAGCACAGTAAAGAGTTATGTGAAACATGAGACGGAAGTTTTTGACAAGGTTCTGGAAGCCCGCAGCCAGCTGATGGATGCAGATACTATGGAAGAGAAAGCGGAGGCAGATCAGCAGGTGGAGAGTGCACTGAATGGCCTTAAAGTTGTAGTGGAGAATTATCCTGAGTTGAAGAGTGATACAACTTATGTCAGCCTTATGGATGAGCTGTCCGGAAGTGAGAACCGTATTTCAGTAGCAAGAAAAGATTATAATGATGCTGTGAAATCTTATAATACGAAGCTCGTGAAGTTCCCGGGAAATATTCTGGGTTCAGTCTTTGGGTTTGAGAAGGCGTCGTATTTTGAAGCCAGTACTTCTGCCCAGGAGACTCCTGACGTAGGAGAGATGCTTGCCGACTGATAAGCTGTACTGCAATGGGGGAACAGCCTATGAAAAAAATACGCAGATGGATGGCAGCACTGTTGATTTTTACAATGGTGTTGTCTGGAAATATTCTGGTAGTTCACGGTGAGATCCCGTCTGCCACGAAAGAATTTTATGTGAATGATTATGCAGGAGTTTTCAGTGATTCCTGGAAAGAGACATTGTGTGAAGCAGGAAAACAGCTTCATGATGATACAACTGCCCAGCTTGTAGTGCTTACTGTTGATTCCACTGATGGGGAGGATATCAGTGATTATGCAGTTGAAGTGGGACGTAAATGGGGAATTGGATCAAAAGACAAGAATAATGGAGTTCTGGTTGTACTTTCCGTTTCTGATCGTAAAGTTTGGATCGCTGTCGGATATGGCCTGGAAGGAAAGCTGCCGGATGCGAAGACAGGACGGCTTCTGGATGAGTATGCAGTTCCTTCCTATAAAGAAGATAATTTTGAAAAAGGTACTGTGCAGCTTTATTATGCACTGTTAAATGAAATTCGTGATGAGTATGGGCTGGAAGCAGTGACAGTGCCGGAATACAAGGAAGCACAGGTAGAAGCAGATGAAGAGGATGAAGGAAAACCGTGGGAAATCGCCCTGGGATTAGTACTGATCGTTCTGATCATGGCGGGGGCGTATCTGGGGTTTGTTACGATTCCTGTATTTATTTTTGTAAATCTCGTATTACTTTTGAAAGGTCTTCTTTGGAAAATCCAGGGAAAGGATATGTCGGAATACTGGAAAAAGAATTTCAGTAAGATGATAATTCTGCATCGTTTGTTTAATTCTCTGTTTCCGCTTAGCTGGTTACTTAGCCGGGGCGGAAAAGGCAGCAGTGGTGGAGGCAGTACAGACAATAACGATGACTATGATTATGACAGCAGTTATGACAGCGGAGATTCTGGTGACGGAGGAAGCTTCGGAGGTGGCGGAGCAGGACGTGATTTCTGAATTGACAAAATTTCTCAACTTTGTTATAATGACGAAAATCAATTCCGTGAGGGAGTAATTCGCGTGTAAACGTGGTTTGTCAACATACTGGTGTGCGCACCTGGCAAATCTTAAAGAATGAGACTCATGTATACTTTATTTCTATTGTGGAGATAAGGTATACGTGGGTCTTTTTTTGTCATGAGAAATATCTTCTGACTGGATACATATGAAAAGGAGAAAAAGAGATATGTTGTTATTTATGAAGGTGCTCTTTACCCAGTTTATTGCAGAAATGGGTGATAAGACACAGCTGATGCTGGTAGCGATGACTTCCAAATTTAAGCTGAAAGACATTCTGCTTGGAACAGGTGTTGCGATCCTGGTTCTTAACGGACTGGCAGTTCTGGCAGGTGGTCTTGTCAGTACAGTAGTTCCTACCTGGCTGATCCGGTTGATCGCAGGTGCGGCGTTCCTGTTTTTTGCAGCAACTACTTTAAAGAGTGACGATGATGAGGAAGAGAATGTAAAGGACAGAAAGATCAAGTTTGCACCGCTTTCTGTGTTCTGTACATTTTTTGTTGCTGAACTTGGTGATAAGACACAGCTCACAGCGATCACTTTTGGAGCAAATGAGGGCTTAAGTGCTGCTGTTGTTGTATGGCTCGCCTGTTCCCTGGGACTTTTTGCTGCGGATGTGATCGGACTTCTTATTGGTTATCTTCTGAAGAGCAAGGCACCGGAAGGAATCCTCAATACGGTTGCATTTTTTATTTTTTCCATTTTCGGAATCCTGACTCTGAGACAGGGATTCGGCCTTCTGCTTGGCGCGGAATCATCCAGGATCCTGCCTCTGACTGTAGCTGTTACTGTTGTATTTGTGGTTGTCTGTCTTGTGATTTATAAGAAGCGTAAGAAGGTTGAAGGGTAAAGAAGGATAGTAATAAAGTAATACGTAAGTGTATAGAGATCATTTGTAAAGACATACCTCGAAATCCCCCGGCATACACTGTAAAAAAGCGTCTTCGGAGGCTTGGCAGTGAAGGATTATATAGAGGAACGTGCAGTTGAGATCGCAGGGTATATTATTGAAACAAAGGCTACGGTGAGGCAGGCGGCAAAGAAATTTGGGATCAGTAAGAGTACGGTACATAAGGACTGTGTGGAACGTTTGAAGGTGATCAATCCGGGAATGGCTGTGGAGGTTCGTAAAGTGCTGGACTTGAACAAACAGGAGAGACATATCCGCGGGGGGCTTGCGACCAGGGAGAAGTATCTGCATGCGCGAAATTAAGTTGACATACCTGTTGAGTTGTGCGAATATTTGTATATAAGTGCGAATTGCAAAGTTATTGCGTTCATAAGCATACAACGGAGCAATGCAACAGGATGCGAATGGCTGTTTTGCCTGCATTGAATTATACCACAAAGGAAAGAGAGGACTTTAATATGCTGAAACAGTTGTCCATATACGCAGAGAATAAGAAAGGCGTTATGCAGAATATCACAGGGATCCTGAAGGATGAGGACATTAACATTCTGGGATCTGTCACCAATGACAGTGCTGAGTACGGAATCGTAAGAATGGTAGTTTCTGATCCGGAAAAAGCAAAGGAGGCTCTGATCGGTGCCGGTTATCTCTGTCATGTTATTGAGGTGATCGGAGTAGAAGTAGAAGATAAAACAGGAAATCTCAATGATCTTCTTCTTACACTGAAGGACAGTAACGTAAGTGTGGATTATCTGTATCTCTCTTTTAATCGTGATTCCGGCAAGCCGATCATGGTATTCCATACCGAGGATATCATGGAAGTGA
>OLPG01001437.1_pt1 | contig 19997 bp, 17 predicted proteins | sample 1672311 | NCBI WGS metagenome assembly OLPG01 (sample SAMEA3136670, study PRJEB25190) | human gut metagenome | biome: human gut; feature: human-associated habitat; material: faeces | place: Austria | collected 2013 | reverse complement strand
CACGCTTTGCTGTAAAGACATTAGAATTTGATAAAGTAAAGAATATGCTGGCCTCCAAGGCCGCAACCTTTTTGGGCAAGCAGGCAATAATTTCCCTGCAGATTGAAAGTGAATTCAGTAAGGTTAAGCGCCTGCAGGAGGAAACTGCGGAAGCGTTGCGCATTCTTGATGAAGGCAGACGTTTTCCCTTCGGCGGTGCGTTCAATATTACGGCTGACGTGAAGCGCGCGGAGCTTGGCAGTGTGCTGGAGCCGGAGGAGCTGCAGCATATCCAGACAACGGTGCAGGCCTTTGCTTCGATGAAGGATTTTACTACGGAAAATGCGGAGACAGCGCCTAATCTGGCCGAATACGGCGCGGAGCTGACGCAATTCAGCCGTCTGGAAAAGCAGATTGGCAGTGCGATTGACGAGCATGGCGAAATCAAGGACAACGCTTCGCCGAAGCTCGGCGGTCTGCGTACTGCGATTCAGATTGCCAAAAACCGCGTGAAGGAAAAGCTCGACAGCATTCTGCATGACCCCAATAACCAGAAGTATTTCATGGATAACATCGTGACGATGCGCGGTGACCGTTACGTTATCCCTGTGAAGCAGGAATATAAGATGAACTTCCCCGGCATTGTACATGACCAGAGCGGTACGGGTGCAACGCTGTTTATCGAGCCGCTGGCTGTTGTCAACCTGAACAATGATATCAAGCGTTATGTTGCAGAGGAGCACGAGGAAATCGAGCGTATTCTGCGTCAGCTCACGCAGAACGTGGGCGCGGAGGCGAAGGCGCTGCTGGCTTCGCTGGAAATCTTTACTACCCTGGACGTTATCTGCGCCAGAGCTTTGCTGGCGCAGGAGCAGCATGCCGTACGTCCGATGCTGGTGCTGAGCGGCGGCGTAGAAATTGCGCAGGGATGTCACCCGTTGCTGCCGAAGGATACGGTAGTGCCTTTGGACGTACAGCTTGGCGATAAATTCACCATGCTGCTGATTACCGGCCCCAACACCGGCGGTAAGACGGTAGCACTGAAGGCTGTAGGCCTCTTTGCGCTGATGGCGCAAATCGGTCTGTTTATCCCCGCAAGCAGTGCCAAGCTGCCGGTGTTCCGCGCAGTTTATGCGGATATCGGTGATGAGCAGAGCATTGAGCAGAGCCTGTCAACCTTCTCTGCGCATATGACGAATTTAATCAGCATTTTAAACGAGGTCAAGGCAGGAGATTTGGTGCTGATTGACGAAATCTGCGCCGGCACCGACCCGAACGAGGGCGCGGCTCTGGCTATGGCGATGCTGGAGCACCTGCATGAGCAGGATGTGCTGACGATGGTAACAACCCACTACAGTGAGCTGAAAACCTTTGCTTACGGTCACGAGGGCATGGAAAATGCCAGCGTGGAATTTGACCCCGTGTCGCTGCGTCCTACCTATCGTTTGCTGATGGGCGTTCCGGGCAGCAGTAATGCCTTCAACATCAGCCGCCGTCTGGGCCTGGCTGAGGATATTATCCAAAATGCCGGCGAGCTGCTGAACCAGGAGCATGTGCATATGGAAAATGTACTGCAGGAGCTGGACAGCGAACGTCGCCGTTATGAAAGCGGCAGCAAGGAGATTGAGGACCTGCGCCGTGAAAGCGAGCAGCTACGTAACGCGCTGGCTTATTCCAAGAGTGAGTTTGAGCGCCGCAAGAATGAAATGCTGCGCAAGGCGCGTGAGCAGGCGGACGAAATCTACCGCCGCAGCCGTCGTGAATCCGAAGCAGTGCTGAAGGAGCTGCGCTCCATGAAGGCTGACTTCGATACAAAGCGTCTGGAGCAGGCAGCCGAAGAGGCACGTAAGAAGCTCAACAAAACGCTGAGCGAGGACGCACCGTTGCCGGAGGGCGCACCGTTATCTGCCAAGACGGCCAAGAAGGGCCTGAATGTCTTTGTTGTTTCCTTAGGGAAGAATGGCATTATTACCGATGTCAACGGCAACGATGTGACAGTGCAGGTGGGTATCCTGAAAATGACTGTGCCGGCAAAAAAATGCCTGCTGACCAAGGCACAGCCTGCGCATACCGATGCTGCGCCTAAAAAGCGCAAGGGCTTCAGCAAGAATGCTGCTGCCAATTACGCACATCAGATGTTTATTGCCAAATCGGGCAGTGCCAAACAGGAAATTGATTTGCGCGGGATGACGCTTGATGAAGCGATTCCCGTTGTAGATAAAGCTATCGATGATGCACTGATTGCCGGTATCGGCCAGCTGCGCATCATCCATGGCAAGGGAACCGGTGCCTTGCGCGCCGGTCTGACAGCGTATTTGTCGACCAACCGCTTTGTCAAGAAGCTGGAAACGGCAGCACTGGAGGCCGGTGGCAGTGGCGCTACGGTAATTGATTTGTAATTTTGAAAGGAGTAGTTAACTATGACTATGAGTATTGCTGCAAAACACGCTAAGGGGAAATCTGCCCAAGATAAAATTTTCGGAGCTAACGCTGCTGCAGTGGCAGCTGCTGCCAAATACGGCAAGGATGCCGTTGCTACCATCGGCGCTATTTTGGACGAGGATGAAAAGCTCGTCTGCCTGCCGACTGTAGAGGAGGTTTTCCGCGGTCTTTCCACCAACGAAATGATTGCTTACGCACCTATCAGCGGTCTGCCTGAATATCTGGACTGCGTACTGACTGCTGCCTTCGGCAACTCCCGTCCGGAAGGCTACATTTCTGCAGTTGCAACTGCAGGCGGCACCGGCGCTATCCACCATGCTATCTGGAACTACACCGATAACGGTGACACCGTGCTCTGCTCCGACTGGTACTGGGGAGCTTACAAAGTACTGTGCCAGGATATGGGCCGTAATTTTACCACCTATAAAATGCTGGACGAAAACAATAAGTTCAACCTGCCTGCTTTGAAGGAAAAGGTTGACGAGCTGCTTGCTAAGCAGGATAACCTGCTGTATTTGCTGAACACTCCGGCGCACAATCCTACCGGCTACAGCCTGAGCGGCGAGGATATGGACGGCGTGCTGGCAATACTGAAGGAAGCTGCCGTACCGGGCAAAAATATCGTTTTCTTCCTGGACGTTGCATACATTGATTATGCCGGCGAAAAAGAAGAAGTACGCAAAATCTTTAAAAAGCTTTCCGGTCTGCCTGCCAACATTCTTTGCATTGTCGGCTACAGCATGTCCAAAGGCTTCACTATGTACGGTCAGCGTACCGGCGCTATGATTGGCGTTTCCTCCGACAAGAGCGTTATCGACGAGTTTGCTGCTATCAACCAATACACCAGCCGTGCAACCTGGTCCAACATCAACCGTCCGGCTATGCGCACTCTGGCAACCATTTACAGCGATCCCGAGCTGTTGGCGAAGGTTTGCGCCGAGCGTGATTACTATTATCAGATGATTAAGGCACGTGCCGACCTGTTCACTAAGGAAGCAGAAGAATGCGGTCTGCCGATGCTGCCGTATGTAGCAGGCTTCTTCCTGTCTATCCCCGCTAAAAACCCGGACGCAATCTGCGAAAAGCTGCATGAGGACAACATTTTTGCAGTTCCTCTGGCTGCAGGTGTGCGTATCGCTGTTTGCGCCGTACCTCTGAAGAAAATCAAAGGCATGGCTGCTAAGGTCAATGCTGCAATGCAAGCCGTTGGCGAATAAAATGCTTAAGCTGCAGTTGTCCAATGGACAAATTATCGAAGTAGAGGAGGGCAGCACACTGTTGCCTTTAGCTCAAAAATTGAGCGATAAATATGCTTCTCCCATCGTTATGGGACTCTATAACGGTGAGGAATGTGACCTGCAGCGTCCGCTTACTGCCGACGGCACTGTTGATTTCGTGGAAGTCAACAATTCCGTAGGCATGCGTGTTTATGTGCGCACGCTGCTGTTTATGCTGATTGCGGCAACCAAGAAGCTTTATCCAGATGTACATTTGGAGGTGCGCAACTCTCTGGGAAGCGCACTCTACTGCAAGGATAACAGCGAGCGTAAGCTCACCGCTGAAGACATTCGCAGTATTGAAGAATATATGCACAAAATGGCAGAACGCAGGGAGCCTATTAAGCTGCTGCGTCTGCCTAAATCCGAGGCTATTGATATGGCCTGCGCCATCTGCAGCGATGATAACCTGGCGCTGCTGGCTCAGGTGCCGGATGACACTGTACTGACGATTAACCTTCTGGAGGGCGTACCCGGTTATCTCTTCGGCCCCATGTGCCCGGATGCCGGTTATGTGCCTTACTTTGAGCTGCTGCCGTATGCTGACGGTGTGATTATCAATTACCCTGACAACGGCAACTGGCAGGTGCTGCCGCCCTTTGTAGACCAGCCGCGCCTTAACGATGCCTATCAGGAGGCAGAAGAATGGTCGGCCATGATTCACTGCAATACCGTGGGTAAGCTCAATAAAATTATTGATTTAGGCTATGCCGAAAAAATTATTCAGGTAGCGGAAGCACTGCATGAAAAGAAGCTGGCTAATATTGCCGACATTCTGGCAAGTCACCATGAGCTGAAGCTGGTGCTGATTGCAGGTCCGTCCTCTTCCGGCAAGACCTCTACGGCACAGCGTTTGAGCATCCAGATGGCAGTCAACGGCCTGCGTCCGATTGCCGTTTCCATGGATGACTATTATAAAAACCGTGTTGATTCGCCGCGTAAGGCTGACGGCAGCTATGACTTTGAATGCCTGGAGGCTATTGACCTGGAGCTGTTCAATGAGCATCTGCAGCGTCTGCTGGCAGGTGAAAAGGTCAAAATGCCCAAGTACAATTTCCGTACCGGCTGCCGTGAATATCGCGGCAATGAGCTGCAGCTGCAGGAAAATTCCGTGCTGGTTATCGAAGGCATCCACGGCCTGAACGAAAAGCTGACACCGTCCGTACCGGCGGAACATAAAATCAAAATTTACGTCAGTGCGCTGACGCCCATGTCTTTTGACGAGTACAACCGCATCCGTACTACCGATATGCGTCTGCTGCGCCGCATGGTGCGCGACAGCCAGTTCCGTTCGCATGATGCGGAAACTACGCTGAGGACCTGGTCCGACGTGCGTGAGGGTGAGGAAAAATATATCTTCCCGTACCAGAGCAGTGCCGATATCATTTTCAACACCACGCTGATTTATGAATTTGCTGTGCTGAAAAAATATGCGGAGCCGCTGCTGCGTGCTGTACCACAGTCCGCAGGCATGGCTTATACTACTGCGCGCCGTCTGCTGAACATTTTAAGCTACGTTAAGCCGTTGGAGGATGAGGTTATTCCCAATAACTCTATCCTGCGTGAATTTATCGGCGGCAGTGTGTTTAAGGACGCACTGTGATTGTAAAGACAAAATAATATTGTCAGAGGCCTGCTGCCCAAGCTGGGGCAGCAGACAGATGCAAATAAAAAAGCTGTTGTACGTTTGCTTTCGTACAACAGCTTTTGTGTTAGCGGTAAAAAATTATTTGCGGAACATTTTGTCGAAGCGTTCCAGCAGGCCGGCCTTGAAGCAAAGCACCAGGCCGCCGACAGCGCCGACAGCTGCCTGCAGAATCTGGTAGGGCAGTTTGATGTAAGCGTAATGCGGTGTGCTGTAAATAAAGGCACGTCCCAGAGAATAGCCCACAACCATGATGACAGCGCCCAAAATTACGCCGAGCGCAGCGCCCTTGAAGCTTACCTTGCCGCCGCGGTGTGCCAAGAGGCAGATGACAACAGCCTGAATGCCGTGAGTAACCAGAGAAACGAACATCGGTGTCGGGTAGAAGAATAAATCGCCCAAGAAGGCACCAACGCCGCCGACGATGAAGGCAGCCTTGGGGTCGTCCAGCAGAATTGCTGCCGTGCAGATGATAACATCATTGAGATATAAATGCCCGCCCGGTACCGGCAGACCGAAGGAGCTCATCATAATATTGAGCGCCATAAACAGTGCGGTGATGCAGATTGCCAGGGTGGCGTTACTTTTTTGTGCGTTACGGTCTATATGTTCCATATAAACATTCCCCTCTTTATAAGATGATAAAAACTATTATATCGCTGTTTGGTTATAATAATATTGCCAGAACAGAAAAATTTTCTATGGTCAGATTAGCCGGGGAATTTCTTTCGCTAATTCTTCATAAAATTTTTGGTAGAATAAAGCAGGTATTTTTGGTATAATTATTGAATAGAGTATAGGAATAAGTAAAAAATGGGAGGTCGCTATCGTGACAGAACTTAAGAAATTCAAACGTGTAGTTTTAAAGCTTAGTGGTGAAGCCCTGGCCGGTGAAAAAGGCTTTGGCATTGATCCGACAGTAGTATATGCCTTGGCCAAGCAAATCAAGGCTGTAGTTGAGACAGGGGTAGAGGTTGCTATCGTTAACGGCGGCGGTAACTTCTGGCGCGGACTCAGCGGCAGCAACAAAGGCATGGACCGTGCTACTGCTGACTACATGGGAATGCTGGCAACCGTTATCAACTCTTTGGCGTTGCAGGATGCTTTGGAAAACTTAGAGGTTCCGACCCGTGTGCAGACCGCTATTGAAATGCGTCAGATTGCAGAACCCTACATTCGTCGCCGTGCTATCCGCCATATGGAAAAAGCAAGAGTCGTTATTTTTGCCGCAGGTACCGGTAACCCCTATTTCTCCACCGATACCACCGCTGCTCTGCGTGCTGCGGAAATCGAAGCAGATGCTATCCTGATGGCTAAAAAAGGCGTAGATGGTGTTTATGACAGCGATCCGGCAGTTAATCCGGATGCGAAGAAATTTGATGAGCTGCCTTACATCGAGGTTATCAAACGTCATCTCAGCGTAATGGATTCCACTGCAATCAGCCTGTGCATGGATAACAACATTCCTATTGTAGTATTTAATATTGATGAACCGGGTAACATTCTGCGTGCTGCTGCAGGCGAAAAAATTGGTACCCTGGTAGGAGGTAAGGAATAATGGCAACAGTTAATGAAATTATCAGCGGTATCGAGAGCAAGATGGAAAAATCCGTTGCTGCTCTGCGTGTAGATCTGGCAAGCCTGCGTGCTGGCCGTGCAACTCCCTCTCTGCTGGAGAAGGTTATGGTTGATTACTATGGTTCCCCGACACCTGTAACTCAGGTGGCAAGCGTAACCGTACCGGAGCCGCGTATGATTGTTATTCAACCTTGGGAGAAAAACATTCTGAAGGATATCGAAAAAGCAATTATGAAATCCGACCTCGGCCTGAACCCGAACAGCGACGGCATCTGCATTCGTCTGAACCTGCCGCAGCTGACTGAAGAGCGTCGTAAGGACCTGGTTAAGGTTGTACATAAAAAAGCTGAGGAATATCGTGTTGTAGTCCGCAACCTGCGCCGTGATGCCAACGACGCTATCAAAAAGACCGAAAAGGCTAAGGAAATCACTGAGGACGAGGCTAAGAAGGGTACTGAAAAGGTACAGAAGCTGACAGATAAGGTTATGAAGGAAATCGATACTGCAGCTGCTAACAAAGAAAAAGAAGTAATGGAAGTATAATGGAAATTCCACAGGTTTTGGCACTGCCTCTCAAGGAGGCTGCCCGTCGCCTGGAGGCCGCAGGCTGCACCTATGAGGTGCAGCCTCTGCTGCCGCCGCGTGCAAGCGAGGCAGACTTTGAAGGACGTGAGGTGCGCAGATATGTAGTAAGACAACAGCAGTTGTCTGCTAATAGATTAGCTCTTACCATTGTGTATAGATAAGGAAGGAGGTGCGACGAATGGCTTTGAAAATTGATAAGGATTCTTGCGTAGGCTGCGGTACTTGTGCTGCTACCTGCCCCGTTGGCGCTATTACTGAAGCTGACGGTAAATACGAAATCGGTGAAGACTGCGTAGAATGCGGCGCTTGCGCTGCTAGCTGCCCGGTTGGCGCTATTGAGTAATTCAAGACTGCAATGCAAAATCAGGAAGGCGGCCTCCCGCAAGGGGGAGGCACGCCTCTTCTTTAATCAGGGGAAAAGTAAAGAAAACTAAAAGCAAGTTACAAATTTTAGCGAAAGGCTTGATGCTTGTGTTTAGAGGCTTGTTTCAAACAAAAAATAAGACTAAGAATAATATCGTAATGCATACTGAGGATCTGGATATGCAGAATATTCCTCAGCATATTGCTATTATTATGGACGGCAACGGTCGCTGGGCTAAGGCTCAGGGCAAGGTGCGTACCTTTGGCCATCAGGCCGGAGCAGAAACACTGAAAACTATTGTCAGAGCAGCTGATAAGCTGGGAGTTAAGGTTATCAGTGCTTATGCATTTTCAACCGAAAACTGGAAGCGTCCGGTGACGGAGGTAAACTTCATCATGGAGCTTTTAAGCCGTTATCTGACCAATGAGATTGACGAATTTAACGAAAATAACGTACAGGTGCGTTTTATCGGCTCGCGTAAAGGTCTGCCTGAGATTGTGCAGCAGAAGATGGAGCACGCAATAGAGGCAACGAAAAACAACACCGGTATTATTTTGAATTTGGCTATAAACTACGGCGGACAGGCAGAAATCCTGCATGCTGTGCGTACCATTGCGGCAGAAGCTGCCAACGGTACTCTTGCCGTAGACGATATAGATAATAATGTGATTGAAAACCATTTGTATACTAAGGGCCTGCCTGCGCCGGATCTGCTTATCCGTCCGGGCGGTGATTTGCGTATCAGCAACTTTTTGCTCTGGCAGATTGCTTATGCGGAAATCTGGACGACAAAGGTGTTCTGGCCGGAGTTTACACCGGATCATCTGGTGGAGGCGATTTTGGCTTATCAAGGGCGCGAGCGCCGTTTCGGCGGTTTAGTCAGCCGGTAAGACGCCGTATACGTCGTCAGGGCTCCTAGCAGTACGAGTATGTACGGCGTCGTCGCCCTTCCTCGTCTCCGGCATCTTCCCGGCTGCCTAGAGAAGGAGAAAAATAGGTAAGACGCCATATACTTCGTCAGGGCTCCAATCAATTTTATAATTCAAAGAAGGATGTATTTTAACTATGTTAACACGTATTATTACCGGTGTAATCGGTATTATTGCGGCAGTCGGCATTATCACTAAGGGTGGCATGCTTTTTAATGCTGCTGTTGCTGTTTTGGCTGCTGTTGCCTGGTACGAATACCACAAGATGGTGGAGAACAAGGGCTATCATGCCTACACGCTGACCGGTGGCGTTGGCGCACTGCTGATGGTGCTGGTTGCCGGTGCAGGCTATTATTTTGAGCTGGAGGGCGTTTATACGCTGGCATTTATTTTGATGCTCACAGCGCTGTTCTTCATTTTCAGTACAATTGAGGGCCTGTGGCTGCATTGCAACCGAGGTGAGCAGCATTGGGCAGAGAACAGTGCGCTTACTGCCTGGGGCATGCTGTACTGCGGTCTTTTGTTTGCGCACATTATTTTGTTGCGCTCCTTTGACGGCGGTCCGCATATCGATTTGGGCTTCCGCGTATTTGAGTACGGCGAAATCTGCCTGTGGATTGTGCTTTTGGGCACCTGGGCCAGCGATACCTTTGCATATTTCTTCGGCCGTGCCTTCGGCAAGACTCCGTTCTGCAGCGTCAGCCCGAAGAAATCCTTTGAAGGCGCTGTCTGCGGCTTTGTCGGCTGCTTTGTGACTGTACTGCTTCTGTGCATTATCTGCTTGGGCATTGCCCTGTGGCATGCTGTGGCAGTGGCGCTGGCGGTGGCAATTTTTGCTCCGATCGGCGATTTGATCGAATCCATTGTCAAACGCAGCTTTGATATCAAGGATTCCGGTAAGATTTTCCCTGGGCACGGCGGTGTGCTGGACCGTTTCGACAGCCTGCTGTTTACGGCACCGGTTGTGTATTATCTGCTGATGATTATCAGCGCTTTATCTATGTTTCAAGAATAGAGGATAGCAAATGAAGAATATTTCTATTTTGGGCAGTACAGGCTCTATCGGTCGTCAGACCTTGGAGGTTGCTGCTGCCAATCCTGAAAAGCTGAAGGTACGCGCGTTGGCTGCGCATAAAAGCGATGAGCTTTTGGAGCAGCAGATTAAGCAGTTTGAGCCTGATATTGCCGTTTTAACGGATAAGGATGCTGCTAAACGTTTGGCTGACCGCTATCACGGCAAAACGGAAATTTTAGCCGGGGAGGAAGGCCTTCTGGCTGCTGCTACCTACGAGGGAGCAGATACAGTGCTCGGTTCCATGGTAGGTTATGCCGGCCTGCGCCCGACGTTGGCTGCTATTGCCTGCGGAAAGAACATTGCGCTGGCGAATAAGGAAACGCTTGTTGCTGCCGGCAGCATTGTTATGGAGGCTGTGCGTAAGCACGGTGTAAGCCTGACTCCTGTGGACAGTGAGCACAGTGCTATTTTCCAATCTCTGCGCGGCGGTACGGAAAAGGAAGTCAAGCGCCTGATTATTACGGCGAGCGGCGGTCCGTTCCGCGGTAAAAAACGCAGTGAGCTGGAAAATGTTACTCTAGCGCAATGCCTCAATCACCCAAACTGGAGCATGGGGCAGAAGGTAACGCTTGATTCCTCTACACTGGCCAACAAGGGCCTGGAGGTTATGGAGGCACATTGGCTGTTTGATATGCCCTATGATAAAATTGCGGTTGTTGTACATCCGCAGAGCATTGTACACAGCTTGGTAGAATTCTGCGACGGCAGTGTGATTGCCCAACTGGGTGTGCCTGATATGCGCTTGCCGATTCAGTTCGCTTTGAGCTGGCCGGAGCGCTATGATTACAGCTTTGAACAGCTTGATCTTGTTGCTGCGGGTAACCTTACCTTTGAAGCACCTGATTTAGAAGCATTTCCTTCCTTGAAGATTGCTATTGACTGCGGTAAGGCCGGCGGCACTCTGCCCTGTGCCTTCAATGCTGCCAACGAGGAGGCTGTATATGCCTTTTTGGCTGGCAAAATTAAATATCTGGATATCCCTTATATCACTGCTACGGTTACAGCGCAGCACAACAATGTTCTGCGTCCGCAGCTGGAGGATATTGAAGCAACGGATGCCTGGGCGCGTGCTGCTGCCCAAGGGGTTATTGCTAAATTATAGACTGAAGGCCGGCAAAGCTTGCCGACTATCGTAAGGAGGTAAAATGCTAACAATATTAGCCGCTGTTTTTGTTTTTGGTGTGCTGGTTACGGTACATGAATTCGGTCATTTCATTACGGCGAAGCTCACAGGTATGCGTGTCGATGAATTTGCCATCGGCTTCGGTCCTAAGCTGTATCAGCAAAAGGACGGCGATACTCTGTACAGCCTGCGGGCTATTCCGTTGGGTGGCTATAATAAAATCGCAGGTATGGATCCTGATGATCCGCCTGAACCGGGAACCTTTAAGTCTAAGCCAATACCGTCCAGAATGCTGGTTATTCTGGCAGGTGCGCTGATGAATTTCCTTTTGCCTATTATTCTGTTCAGCGGCATTTTTATGCTGGAGGGCAGACAGGAGCTGGTGAACGAACCAATCCTGGGCACGGTTGTAGACGGCATGGCTGCGGAAAGAGCGGGCTTGCGTAACGGCGACCGCATTCTGACGATTAACAATAAGCCTGTCGCTACCTGGACTGAGGTTGTTACCAATTTGCGTGCGAGCGGAACTAATCCGGTAATGCTGACTGCAGAAAGCCAGGGTGCTGTAAAAAGCTACACCATGACTCCTGTTTATGACAAGGAGGCTGGCCGTCCCTTAATCGGCATCAGCCCCAAATTCAACAAGGTCAGCCTTGGCTTTTTTGGCTCGATTAAAGAGGGCTGCGTCTATACCAAAAATATTATCGTTTCCATGCTGAATGGTCTGTACAAGATTGTTTCCGGTAAGGCTCCGGCTGAGGTGGCCGGTCCTATCGGTGTGGCGCAGATGGCCGGTCAGGTGGCGGAAAAGGGCATGCTGCCATTGATTACCTTTGTTGCTTTTCTGAGCATTAACCTGGGCGTTATCAACCTGCTGCCGCTGCCGGCACTTGATGGCGGACACTTTGTACTGCTGCTTTTGGAAGGCCTGCGCGGCAAACCTTTGGGCAGCAGGGCTATGACTAACATCCAGATGGTTGGTATTGCGCTGATTTTAGCGCTGACAGTATTTTCCACCTTTAAGGATATAACACGTTAAGAGGTGAACGAAAGTGATAGAACGTAGAAAAACCCGCCAGCTGCACGTAGGCAGCGTGGCTGTGGGCGGCGATGCTCCGATTGCCGTTCAGTCTATGACTAACACACATACAGACGATGCTGCTGCAACCTTGGAGCAGATTCAGCGTCTGGCAGATGCAGGCTGCGATATTATCCGTTGTGCCGTGCCTGATATGGCAGCGGCGGAGGGCCTGAAAACAATTTGTAAGGAAAGTCCGATTCCTGTCATTGCCGATATTCATTTTGATTATAAGCTGGCTTTGGCAGCGATTGAAGCAGGTGTTGACGGCCTGCGCTTAAACCCCGGCAATATCGGCGGTGAGGAGAAGGTGCGCGCTGTGGTTGAAGCAGCGAAGGAACGCAATATTCCTATCCGCATCGGTGTTAACGCCGGCTCCCTGCCGAAGGATTTGCTGGGAAAATACGGTCATCCCACCGCGGAGGCTCTTGTGGAGGCGGCTTGGCGCCACGTCCGCATTCTCGAAGCGATGGATTACCGTAACATTAAGATTTCGCTCAAGGCGCATGATGTGCCGCTGACGCTGGAGGCTTATCGTCTGATGGCAGCGCAGTGTGATTATCCGCTGCATGTCGGCATTACGGAGGCAGGCACCGTCAACAGCGGTATTATCAAATCCGCAGTAGGCATCGGTACGCTGCTTGCCGAAGGCATCGGCGATACTATCCGCGTTTCGCTGACCGGGGACCCGGTGAACGAGGTGCGTGTGGCCTATGATATTCTGAAATCCCTTGGTCTGCGTGAGCACGGACCGACCTTAATCAGCTGCCCGACCTGCGGACGTACCCGCATCAGCCTGGAAAAGCTGGCGCTGGAGGTTGAACGCCGTCTGGCAGGTATTGAAGAACCCATTACGGTTGCCGTTATGGGCTGTGTGGTCAACGGACCCGGTGAAGCACGTGAGGCTGACGTCGGCATTGCCGGCGGCATCGGCGAGGGACTTGTTTTCCGCAAGGGCGAAATCTTGCGTAAGGTTCCCGAAGATCAGCTTGTAAGCGAGCTTTTTGCTGAAATAGATAAAATTTTACTTGAGAGGAAGGTATCCCGTTAATGAAAGTTTCTAAAATGTATGCACCCACTCTGCGTGAGGTTCCGTCCGAGGCTGAAATCCCGAGTCATCAGCTGCTGCTGCGTGCCGGTTTTATGCGTAAATCCACCAATGGCATGTACACCTATCTGCCGCTGGCTTGGCGTGTTATTAAAAAAATCGAAAATATTATCCGCGAAGAGATGGACCATGCAGGCTGCCAGGAAATCATGATGCCGATTATGCAGCCGGCAGAAATCTGGAAGGAAAGCGGCCGTTGGGACGCTTACGGCGCAGAAATGGTACGCTTGAAGGACCGTCACGGCCATGAATACTGCCTTGGTCCTACCCATGAGGAAATGGTTACTACCCTGGTTAAGAACGATGTACGTTCCTATCGTCAGCTGCCGCTGAACCTGTATCAGATTCAGGACAAATTCCGTGACGAACGCCGTCCGCGCTTTGGTCTGATGCGTAGCCGTGACTTCATCATGAAGGATGGCTATTCCTTCGACCGTGATGAAGCAGGTCTGGACGTTTCCTATAAGGCGATGTATGATGCTTATGACAAAATCTTTACCCGCTGCGGTCTGAACTTCCGTCCGGTAGAAGCAGACAGCGGTGCTATCGGCGGTACCGGCAGCCATGAGTTCATGGTGCTGGCAGACAGCGGTGAAGCAGAAATTACCTACTGCACTAAATGCGATTACGCTGCCGATATCGAAAAGGCAGAGCTGTACCCGCTGGAAGCTCCGGCAGAAGAAATGCAGGAGCTGAGCGAGGTTGAAACTCCGAACTGCAAGACTATTGCCGATGTTTGCGCTTTCCTTAACGCTCCGATTGAAAAATCCGTAAAGGCTGTTGCTTACCAATGCGAAAAAGGCCTGGTACTGTGCTTCGTTCGCGGTGACCACGAGGTTAACGAAACCAAAGTACAAAACACCGTAGGCGCAGTTGAGCTGGAAATGGCAGAGGCAGAGCTGCTGGCTAAGGCCGGCACTGTCGGCGGCTACATGGGCCCTGTTGGCCTTGACCCCGAAAAGGTTATTATCGTTTGCGATGCAACCGTTATGAATATGCACAATGTTTGCTGTGGTGCTAACCATGAAGGCTTCCACTACATCAACGCTAACCCGGGCCGTGACTTCACTCCGACCTACGTTGCCGATATCCGTCTGATGGCTGAAGGCGATCCCTGCCCGCACTGCGGTGCTCCGATTGCTAAGGCTCGCGGTATCGAAGCAGGTCAGGTATTCAAGCTGCATACCAAATACAGCGCAGCTATGAAATGCACCTATCTGGATGAAAACGGCAAAGAGCAGCCGATGGTAATGGGCTGCTACGGTATCGGCGTAGGCCGTACTATGGCTGCCTGCGTTGAACAGAGCCATGATGCCGACGGTATGATCTGGCCTGTTGCTATCGCTCCGTATGAAGTGCTTGTTGTGCCTGTAAACGTAAAGGATGAAGCATCCTTCGCTAAGGCTGAGGAAATCTATAACGAGCTGCACAAGGCAGGCGTTGAGGTTGTTATCGACGACCGCAAGGAGCGTCCGGGCGTAAAATTCAAGGACGCAGATTTAATCGGCTATCCGTTGCGCGTAGTTGTAGGTCCTAAGACTCTGCAGACCGGCGAGCTGGAAGTAAAAGTTCGTAAGACCGGTGAAGTAAGCATGCTGCCGTTGGATAGTGACTATATCGCTGCTATCAGGGAGATGCTGCAAAAGCTGTAAAAATAAGTCAGTTCCCGTGTCTGCGCCCGTCGCAGGCAGAGGGAACGGAAGCTGTGAGGTGATACTGGCATGGATTTAATTAATACTTCTTTTTTGCATAACAAAGAGGTTGTTATGGTTATCAGGCTGGTTGTTGCTGCAATTCTCGGCGGTATTGTCGGTATAGAAAGAGGCAGCGGCGACCGTCCTGCCGGTTTCCGTACACATATTCTTGTGTGCGTGGGCTCGGCGCTGTTTATGCTTGTTTCGCTTTACGGCTTTGATGATGTCTATCCTCAGACTGCCAAGCTGGAGGAGGATATCGGCCAACGCCGTGACTCGGCGCGTATAGCAGCCCAGGTTGTCAGCGGCATAGGCTTTCTCGGCGCAGGCACCATTCTGCACGAGGGTTTAACTATCCGCGGTCTGACAACTGCTGCCAGCCTGTGGATGGTTTCCGCAATCGGTCTTGCTGCCGGCAGCGGTATGTACTTCCTCAGCAGCGTGGCAACCATTATCACTATGATAACTCTTGTTACCTTTCATACCTGGGAAAAGCGTTTTGCAGTCAATAGCCGCAGCGACCGCCAGTTTGTCCGCATTATTACTACCAACAGGTCGGGTGCTATTACCGATGTTACCGGGTTTCTGTCACTCAATGGTGTGCAGGTGAAATCGTTGAACGTTAAGCGTGATAAGGAAAAGAACCGTCTGGTGCTGGAGATCTTTCTGAAGCTTGGCAAAACTGCGCCCGATGGCGGAGATATTGTCAAGGGGTTGCAGGGGATTGAGGGTGTGGTAGGCGTCGAAAACATGCGATAAGTGAGATAAGCTATAGCACGCCATCTGCGTTGTTGCGTCGCCTCGACGTACTAAAAGTACGCCGTCGGCATCCGCCCTGGCATCTGACGCACTCTAGCGTATCTCAGAAAAAAAGAGGAAGATAGCACGCCATCTGCGTTGTTATCCAATTCCTCCAACAACTTCTCCCATCATTATTAGGAAAGGATTTAATGTGAATAAAAAATATTGCCTGATTCCTGATGAAGAAAAATTTTATAGTTTTTTGGCTTCGCTGACCTTTTCCCCGGTGGAACTGATGCAGCTGAAGCTGATGCATATCAATCAGATTTGTGTAGACGAGTCTGCCTGTCAGTGGGAGGTACACTTCAGCTGTGCCGCCCATCTTACCGGCGGCTTGCTGCAGAAGGCGGCGCAGAAGCTTGCAGCCGCTTTTTCTTTGCAAAGTGTAGATATGATTTGCGACGGCGATGGCTCCAAATGCCAGGTGATGCAACGCGAGCCGCAGGCAGAGGTAGAGATTACCGACTGCACCGGCGAGCCGCTGCAGTCGGTAATCTCCGGAGGAAATTCCTTTACCTCCCGAGCCGCCTGATATTGAAATCGGCGAAAATCTGCCGCCGGAGCCTCCATGTGAAACGTCCTACAACAATCCGGAGGAGGACCCAGAGTATCTGCAGGCCATGGCTGCCTTATACGGAGAAAAGAAGGCTGACGGCCAGCTGTGGGGCAAAAAAATCAAGGGTACACCACGTAAGCTGGATACCGTGACTGAGGAAGAGCGCAACGTTGTTATTGAAGGTACCTTTGTCAAAAGCTTGGATAAGGACGGCGCGTTGCAGACCTTTATTGACAAGGAAACGCGCGTCGGTTCCATTGTGCTTACCTTTAACGTGAGCGATGATACCGGCGGTATTTTCGTTAAGCTACGCTTTGACAAGCGCGACGGCGGCGACCCGCGCAAGGAATGCAACGAGTTTAAAAATCTGCTGAAGCCCGGTATGCGCCTGCGTCTGCAGGGTGATGTTGCCCCCGACCGCTTTGCCTTTGACGAGATGTGTATGGTGCCTCGCGGCATTATGAAGCTCGATGCCAAGGAGGAGCGCATGGATAATGCGGAGGTCAAGAGGGTTGAGCTGCATTGCCATACGAAGATGAGTAAGCTTGATGGCCTGACGCCGATGGAGGGCCTGGTCAAGCAGGCTATCCGTTGGGGCCACAAGGCTTTGGCGATTACCGATCATGGTGTAGTGCAGGCCTTTCCGTTCTGCTTTGATGCGGCGGAGGGCAGTGACCTAAAGCTGATTTTCGGCATGGAGGGTTATCTTATCAGCGACCGCAAGACGAAGGACGATGCCGTTGATACGGAAAATCCCGATGCTGCGACTAAGGGCAAAAGCAAAATCAGCAGCCACCATATTATTATTCTGGCGAAGAATGAAGTCGGTCTGCGTAACCTGTATCAGCTTGTTACCATCAGTCATCTGCGTTATCTGAATAAGCGTCCGCTGCTGCCGCGCGCTGTTATCGAGGAGCATCGCGAGGGCCTGATTTTGGGCTCGGCCTGTGAGGCGGGCGAGCTTTATCGTGCGGTACGCTTAGGTGCAAGCGATGAGGAGCTGGAGGAAATCGCCGGCTTCTATGATTATCTGGAAATCCAGCCTACGGGTAATAACCAGTTCCTGGTGCGTGAAAACTATTGCACCGAAGAGGATTTGCGTGAGCATAACCGCAAAATCTATGAGCTGGGCAAGCGCTTGGGCAAGCTGACTGTAGCAACCTGCGACGTGCATTTCCTTAATCCGGAGGATGCACAGCTGCGTGCGATTCTGCAGGCCGGTCAGGGCTATAAGGATGCGGATTTGCAGCCGCCGCTGTACTTGCACACTACGGAGGAGATGCTCGAAGAGTTCTCTTATCTTGGTGAAGATGCAGCCTACGAGGTTGTTGTTACCAATACCAATAAGATTGCGGATATGATTGAACGCATTAAGCCTGTTCCCGACCGCGATCAGCTGTATTCACCTTCTATTCCCGGTGCGGAGGATGCCGTGCGTGATTTGTCCTATGCCAAGGCGCATGAATGGTACGGCGAAAAGCTGCCGCAGATTGTTGAGGACCGCTTGAAGATGGAGCTGGATGCTATTATCGGCCACGGCTTCTCTGTATTGTATTACATTGCGCATAAGCTGGTTAAGCATTCTATCGACCGCGGTTACTTGGTAGGCTCGCGTGGCAGCGTAGGCTCGTCCTTTGTTGCTACGATGCTGGATATTACCGAGGTTAATGCGCTGAAGCCGCATTATCGCTGTCCGCATTGCCGTCACAGCGAATTCTTTATGAACAATGAGGTAGACAGCGGCTTTGACCTGCCGCCGAAGGATTGTCCCGAATGCGGCACGAGGATGCTGCGCGACGGCCACGATATTCCGTTCGCGGTTTTCCTGGGCTTCCATGGTGATAAGGTTCCTGATATCGATTTGAATTTCTCCGGCGGTATCGATCCCGATGATCCGTCCGCTATGTCTGACCAGAGCGTGGCGCACAAGTACACTGAGGAGCTTTTCGGCCGCGACAATGTTTGCCGTGCCGGTACGATTGCTACCATCGCTAATAAAACGGCGATAGGCTTTATCAGAAAGTATTACGAGGCCAAGAATTTGCATGTGCATCCGGCAGCGCTTGTCGAAGGCTTTGCCGGCATCAAGCGCACTACGGGCCAGCATCCCGGCGGCATCATGGTTGTGCCGCGTAATATGGATATCCATTATATTACGCCGATGAACCGTCCTGCCGATGATAAGGACGGCACTACGATTACTACTCACTACGATTATCACAGCATCAATGACCGTCTGGTTAAGCTGGATATTCTGGGCCACGATGATCCGATGGTTCTGAAGATGCTGGAAAAATATTTGCAGGAGGATGTAGATCCCCACTTTGATCCCAAGAAGATTCCTGTGGGCGATGAGGCAACGATGCGTATCTTCCAGGATACATCTTCCCTCGGCGTTACGCCGGAGCAGATTGACAGTGCCGTCGGCACCTTTGGTATCCCGGAATGCGGCACCAAGTTTGTACGTCAGATGATCAGCGACGTACAGCCGAAGAAATTCAGTGAGGTTGTGCGTGTATCCGGTTATTCGCACGGTACTGACGTATGGCTGAACAATGCGCAGGATTTGATTAAGGAAGGCAAGCCTGTTGCCGAAACTATCTCCACGCGTGACGACGTTATGACGCATTTGATTTCCAAGGGCGTGGAGCCCAGTCTGGCGTTTAAGACGATGGAGCACGTGCGTAAGGGCAAGGCGGCGAAAAAAGGTCTGGAGCCGAAGATGCTCGAGGCTATGCGCGCGGTAAATATTCCCGAATGGTATATCAAGTCCTGCGAAAAGGTGCAGTATCTGTTCCCGAAGGCGCATGCTGTGGCGTACGTTCTGATGGCGTACCGCATTGCTTATTGCAAGGTGCATTACCCTAAGGAGTTTTATGCAGCGTACTTTACGGTACGTGCCAAGGATTTTGATTATACCCATGTTTCCAAGGGCAAGGCTTATGTGAAGAATTTCATCAAGAATGTTTACCAACAGGGCTTTAAGGCTTCGCCACTGGATAAAACAACGGTTACTTATCTGGAGCTGGTTAATGAGATGCTGGAGCGTGGTCTTAGCTTTGATAAGATGGATTTATACAAGTCGGACCCGATTAAATTTCTGGTTACGGAAAACGGCCTGCGTCCGCCCCTGGCTGCCTTGGGCGGTGTAGGTGAAAACGCTGCCAAGAGCATTGCGGCTGCCAGGGATATTAACAGACCGTTTATCTCCCAGGAGGATTTGCGCTTGCGCTCGGGCGTCAATAAGAGCGTTATCGAAAAGCTGGCAGACATGGGCGTTTTGGGCGATTTGCCGGAAAATAACCAGATTGATTTGTTTGCCTGAGATAGGAGTTTTATATGCAAAAAATAATTTTGGCCTATAATTTTACGCCGGAGCGCTTGCAGGCGCTGAAGCTGATTTGCATGATGCTGCGCACGCAGCTGCGTGCTGTGACGCGCGAGGAGCTGCTGCAGCCTGTCGGCTATCTGGCAGGCTTGTCCGAGGTGGCGCCTGTCATTGATGCTTACAGCGGTGACGAAGGGCAGGAGGAAATGCTGCTCATGTGCGGCTTCAGCCGTCAGGATTTGGACAGGCTGCTGGCTGCCGTTAAAAAGGGTAAGCTGCGTCAGGTGGCGCTGAAGGCGATGCTGACGCCCACTAACTGTACCTGGAGCGGCCTGCAGCTTTTGCAGGAGCTTAGCCAGGAGCATGCTTATATGCATGGTAAAAATGCAGGCAAATAAGCAAAATTGCCGCTGCCGGTAGTTTTACTGGCGTTAA
>OLPG01001424.1_pt1 | contig 20119 bp, 26 predicted proteins | sample 1672311 | NCBI WGS metagenome assembly OLPG01 (sample SAMEA3136670, study PRJEB25190) | human gut metagenome | biome: human gut; feature: human-associated habitat; material: faeces | place: Austria | collected 2013 | reverse complement strand
CGGCTGCCTTTTTTTTGTAAAAAGAAAAAAATGGCTCTAAAAAACGACAAAAAAGAAAAATGTTCGGCATATTAAAATAAAGCAAAAAAAACATAAAAAGGGGAAGATACTTTGAGCGCTGAATTAATTACATTCGGAAAGTATAAAGGCCAGCCGGTAGAGGTTTTGGCGAATGATAAAAAATACACGGATTGGCTAATGGCTCAAGAATGGTTTAGGACGGGCCATATTCAGCTCTATAACGTCATCGTTAATAATTTTTGCGAGCCATCGGATACTCCTGAACACAACAGAATGCAGGCCGATTTTATGAAAACTGAGGTCAAAGAAAAAGTTATAAGGCAATTATTCAAAGAACCAGAAGAATTAATGAAAGGCTATAAAAAGCGCATTGAAGATTGCGATGAAAGAATAAGTGATATTGAACTACAGATTACTGAACTACAAAAAGAAAAAGAAGAACACGAGGTAAAAGAAAAAGAATTTTCTGACCTTGAGAAAAAGGAGCACGAAGAGCATAAAGATGAAATTGAGTACTTGAAAAATAAATGCGCTGAATATCGCAAAATGTGCAATAATCCGTACTTAATGAGCCGGAGTTACGACGATTGGAAAACAAGCAATTATAGTCAAACTAAGTTAGAAAAAGAAGAATACGAAGAAATCCAGCAGAAATACAATGAATGCGAGTCTAAAATAGACAAATTAAATGAACCGGAAAATAAATATAGAAATAAGAAGTGGGAGATTTCTAATAAAATTAGAGATATAGATTCAAGTATCAAGACGCTGAGTAAGAAGCAATCTAAAGTTTTAGGCAAGAAGTCGTATTTAAATAAATTATATGAAAAATTAAAAAATAACGGATTTGTGATAGAAAAAACAACATTTGAGGTAAATGGATGGGATGTTTATATACATTTAGGATTTCCTTATAATGCAAATATATTTTTGGAACTAAAACCTTCTGTTGGGGATGATTACCCGTCGGTGTTGAGGGAGATGAAAGTTCATAAAAATCATATGTCACGAAGCAAAGATGTTATATATAAAGATTATTATGATGATTATGATAAATACGGCCGTTGCGGGAGAGTGATTACAAAAGATTGTTATATTCTTGTGTATAAAAATCTTACTACTTCCACGATAAGCGAAAGTGAATTAGCGGAATATTTTAATTCTTGCGATTTTGAAGTGGTAAAAATATAAATACTAAAAACAGGAGGCAAAAAAAGATGAAAAGAAATTGGAAACTGATTAATTCCATCGTTAAAACTATCGCAGAAAGCGATAAGGATATCTTTGGAGTCAATGATTTCAAATCTGCTGAGGTTAGCGAAGAAGAAGTTAAGTATACCCTGAAACTGATGCTGGACAGAGGGCTTGTTTTCGATGAAACAACCCGATATGGCGTTGTACAGGTTGGGCAGCTGACATGGATGGGGCAGAACTACTACGAAGATAAGGGCCATCAGAAGATGTGCGAAAGGCTTTAAAAAAAAATCTCACGCCTGCAGCTTTTGCTGCGGGCTTTTTCTTTGGACGTTCCACTCTTCTCTGCGTTTTGCATATTAACCTCAAGCGAAAAAATCCGCAAAAAAATAAGGTTTTTTGAAATTCGCGGCATATTACATGCAGAAAGACAAAAAAAGGAGGCAAAAATATGCCAAGCGTAGAAGAAAAGGTAGAAGAATATTTCAAGAAAATTCTTGATGCAAATAAAGTAAGACATTATGGAAAGACAGAAAAGATGAACCCGGCGATTGCGGGAGCAGTGTGAGAAAAGCGGGCAGAAATGCACGCAAGAGGAGTAAAAGATGAATAAAAAATTCAAAAACAAACTAACAAAACCAACGGTAAGGAATAAGCAAAATACTGATTTTTCAAGCTTGCAGAAAAGCAGCGGTTATATTGACGAGCTAGAACCCTGGATTGGTCACAATGTATTAATAGAATCTGACGATTGGGCTTTAATGCCTGGAAGAATTGGAAATAAAATCTGTGATACCATAATGTTTCATTCAATTAAAATTATTAAATGCAATTCAATTGACGAAGAACAAATTCCGGTAAAGATATTTGGACGTTTTTGGACAGCAATCAACAAAGACTTAAAGAAACGTATTAATTTAACGGAAATAAATGGCGTTTTGCCACTCCAGCTGGATGGAGTGTTTTATGAATATCAGATTTCAGAAACTAAACAATCAGAAGATGCTGGAAAAAAGGGATTAGGTTTTCGCTGCTTTTCAATGTGGAAGAAAGGGCAACGAAAAAATGAGTACAATGATATATCAGATTTGCCACCGGGAAAAGATTATATTAAAGAATTAGAATGTTTTGATAATAAAACAATTTACATGCAGTTTTCTAAGTGGGATGTTAATCGCAACAGAAGCGATTACGATGTCGTAAGAATTAAATCCGCATATGTTTCCAGTGATTGTGATATGGTCACGTATGAACATTACGACTTCAAAAAAGATGTTCTTATTAAAGTTGACAAACAGGTAAAAATGAGAGGGCTGTTTAAGCCTGGAAAAGAGCGAACTTTGCAAATCAGATGTAAGATGTTAACATATGTAACAGTAGAGCGCAATAAAAAAGGAAAGAAACGCGCTGTAAAAATGACCAGTATTGTTTGCTCTAAAATTGAAGGTGCTGGTTCGAGAAAAATTTGTGAGGAATCTTGATGGAAATAAGAAAAATATTGGAAAAAGAACTGAGCAAAAGCGGCGGCTGGGCGGAACTGGTAAAGGTCCCGCCAGAGAGAAGGCCGAGCAAGGAATCGTTGGACAGGCTGAACCGGGATATGGAAGGGCTGGTGAGAATGACGGGGAATCAGGTTGCGAAGTGAGGAGCGAAATAAAAAAATGGAGTAAAAAAGATAGAGCGAATGGGAAACCCGCGCTTGACTTTGATAGCGCGGGGGAGTATGATATATATAAATATAGGAAGCCGTGCAAACGGTCTATCTCCAATATTACTATGATGTAATTTTATTTCTTCCGTCGTCTATTGGCAGTAGTCGACGGTTTTTTCTTACGCATCTTGTAACGCTCAATTTCAATTTTCCATATAAAACGGATACACTGAAACAAAAAAGCTAACGCAGTTAACTCAAGAGCGAGTTTTTCGTACATACGCATCACCCTCCTTTGTAAAAATAAAGCTGGGAGGATGAACCTCCTCAGCGATGTTGCTGCTTTGGAGGAGATAAACCGCCTGCCGTAATTCCGGCTTCCTATGCATAACAGTATAGCAAGAAATTCCTGTATAAGCAAATGTTTTTCAGGAATCTTTAAACTGGCTTATGCCCGCCGTCTAGTTCCAGTAGACGGCGGTTTCTTTTTTTTCTAAAACTTTCTGAATTTTCAGTAGAGAAAATTTTCCGCATATTAGATGTATCTAGCAATACCATTCAAGAAAGGAAAAAAAGATATGAACGAACATGAATTTTGGAAAGAACGCCGCCACCTTGAGGAAATGCCGTTTGATAAGCGTTTTGATGTGGACGGAAACTCTGAACTTTGCCATGCAACCGGATATGAGGTCTTTGACGGCGAGGACTGGTGGGATGAGTTCGTGGATTCTAACGGAGATTTCCAGTACGGAAGATAACTCCGTGAAGCAATTTTGCCTGCAGAAATTCTGCAGGCTCTTTTTTCGCAAATTTTTCTTCTCTCCAAAAAATCCCGCATATCATATATAGAAAAAACAAAGGAGACAAAAAATGCCTGAAAAAATACTAGTCTTGGATAACTCAACTTTTTTCGTAATCTGCCACGCAGTAGCAGAAGACGAGAAAGGTATACGAAATGCACAGAACCTGTATTGGTTCCTGTCAGACGGCAAAAATGCAGCAAACCAGGAGATTCTCTCAGACCACACGTGTGAAACTATTGTTCTGGATGCAGACTGGATTGCTAAGCATGCCGAAAACAAATACCTTGGACTTCAATACCGTCAGAACAGTAACACGCACACCGAAACAGTATGTTTTCTGTCCAGCGATGTCACAGCTTTGCTGAAAAGAAATTCTTTTGCTAAGCATGAATATATGCGATATACACGGCAACACGAAGGATACATACGCCCTGAAAAGGAGATGATTCAAAATGCTTAAAAAGAAGCTTAAAACAAAAACAAAAACCAAACCAAAAAGAAGTCTAAAGACAAAGTCCTCCACCTGCAAACGGCCTTCGCGCAAGCAGCGCCGCAATAAGAAGATGTACGAAGATGATTCTCTGCTGAATATCTGGAATGGAAATGGATTCGTAATGTGCGGGCTTGGGAAAAAATCCCGAATGTTAGCAAAAATCAAACATTTCTTCAGATGCATCAAATGGTCAAAGCAAAGAGCAAAAAGAGGTTTTGCTGACTCTGATGTGTGGAGCATGTACACATATCTAGAAGAACTGATGCCGGCAATGCTGCAGTATCTGAAAGATAACCGGATGGGAAGCCCGGCGATGCTCGGTGAAAATTATACTGACGAGCATGGCATAATGCAGAACGATGCTTGCCATAAAGAATGGGATAAAATCCTTGACCGGATGATTTTCCTCTGGCGGGAACTTGACGAAGAGACTTGCAGCGAAAAAAATAAATATGAAAAAGAATATTCAAAAGCATTCGAAGAGTTTAATGAGAAATATGGTTTCTTTGGGGAAGGCCTGGAAACAGAAGAAGAAAAAGAAAAAACAAAAAAGACAGGCTCCAGAAGAATGCATTTTATGAGTGAACTGCCAGAGTATGAAGAAATCAGCCGGCTGCATATGGAAGAGGAGAAGCGACTGATGGCGTATAGAGAAAAATGCAAAGATGAGGTGTTTGATTTAACGAAGAAATATTTTTTCGCGTTGTGGGATTGAGGGAAATTTTTAATGTGATTAGAGACGGGCGCTGCCTTCGGCGGCGCTTGTTTTTTTTGTAAAAATAGAAATCCTTCATATTATTTTATTACAGATATATGATATTATTTATATAAAGAAAGAAAGGAGAAAAAAGAAATGGTAAAATACATCCTAATGCCGGAAGAGACTATTCAGAAAATAAGAAAAGGAGACAAATTTTTTGTGGATGGCGAATTCAATCCAAATGCTGCCAGAGTCATAACTGCGGCACATGATGCATATTTTTGGGTAGATGACAACAATATGCCACATTGGACTGTGGACGCAGAGGGGGGCGGATGCTATGGATATGGAGAAATCTGCCAGCAGGTTTAAGTTTTTTGATACAGCCAGAACTTTTGGCTGTATTTTTTTTTGTAAAAATGGAGAATTGACATATTAAGAATGAAAACTTTTATTGAATCAGCAAAGAAAGGAAAATGATATGGAGAAATCAGTAGAAAAATTCTATGGAGAACACTATAAATACATGCAGCGGGCAATGTGGTGTATGGATGCCGCGATTGGCGAGGCAGCACGTTTTTCAAAAGTGGCGATTGTATCAACTGATGGATTTATAAAAAGGCCAGATTGCAAAACCGGAATTGATGCGGCATTAAATGCAGACGATACAATTAACGTTATGATAATTGTGGACTCTAAAAGTGAAGCAACAACCCTCCTGAAATGGCTGCAGAATGTTTCTTGTGAACATCAGATGCAATTAGAACATTCAGATGAATTCCTTGATGTGAAAAATCAGGATGGATTCTATGGGATTTATGCAGTATTTGAGGTTAAATCAAAAGATAACAAATGTGGTCCTTTAAAGGTTCAGGTAAGAATCAGCACGCCAATATTGGATTGTATTACAGCATTAGAAAAGTGTTGCGAGTCTGAAGAAGTTAAACAACTTCTGGAAGTTTACAAAAAAATGGCATAATAATTCTATGACTTAGCTATGACATGTCGTCGCATTTTGCGGCGGCATTTTTTCTTGTAAAAATAGCGATTCGGCATATTAGAGGTGACAAAGAAAATTTTTACAAAGAAAGGAAGAAAAACAATGAGGAAAATCAAAAGAAAAAAGGGATATGCAGGAAAAATGCAGGAAAAGATATTTGAACAGATTAGAATGAACGAGATAATAGAGAAGAAAAAGAAGTCAGATATCAAACTGAAAAGTCTTATGTCTAAAGCTGAAAAGATGGATAAAATCATTGTCGATAAAGAACGTGTAGAATTAGAGATAAGTCGTCTTGATTTGGCGAATAAGCAACTACAATATTTGCCTATATTAAATAATGGGGTATTTATTGAACATAAAGATGATTCAATATTTTCTATGGTATTCAATGTTACAAATGTTGGGGAAAATAGTTACGACATCATAGTGGAATCTTTTATTGATATTAGAAAGGAAAATAATCCCACATATTATTATAATGCTTGTTTTACTATTTATCCAAACAGTTCTCGCACTGGAACATATCCCAAAATTGTAATCCGAGATATGGACATGCCGTGTGCTTTAATGCCGAACGAAAACGGAATAGGATATCGAGATTTTGTTTCGTCAGATTGTAATAATTTGATGAATGATACTTTTGATGAATTTCGTATGTTCTTAAAGACAATAGGAATGCTAAACTACATTAGCAAAAACCCTGAAATCAAACAGGTAGAACCTTCAAACCAAATGAAACAGGAGCAAGCCATATCGCATCACGAAAATGTAAAGTATGGACAATATGGACAAAAGGCAATTGTATTAAACGGAACGAAAATCGTTTCGCTTAATGAGGAGACAATACATCGTCTTGCCTGCAAGCCGCATCAGAGACTGACTGAATCCTGGACTGTCCGCGGTCATTACCGTCATTATGCATCCGGGAAAGTCGGATATGTAAAGCCATATACAAAAGGAACGGGAAAAAAGGATGCAAAAACATACACCTTGCATAAAATAGTTTGACTTTCTTGCAAGCTGCCGCTTCGCGGCAGCTTTTTTGCCATATTTGCTGAAGCCTTAAGAATTCTCGCTATGTGCAAAGACTAACCTGGAGAATCATCTCCAAGTTTTTTGTTCGCAAAAAACGAACGGAAATCAAAAGATTCTGCATATTACAGTTAGAAAAAAAATATAGCAGAAAGGAAACAATAGAAAAATGAGAAAAAAAGACAACGTAAAAAAAGATACGGTGAAGTCAAACGTAACAGACAGAGATAACGGCAGGAACGATGGAACAGCAGGAAAGGGTCCCGGGAAAGATAAGATAGTAAAAATTATTTCATATATCATGCTGGCCGTTCTGATAGTTACCGCTGGAGCTGGGCTTTATGTCGGTTCGGGTCCTGGAAGGCCAGGAAAGCCAAAAGAAATAAAATATGAAAAATTCCTGGATATGGTGGATACGGGGCAGATTAAGGAAATCAAGTGGAATGAAGATGACGAGACCATCACTGCCTATGACAAAAAAGATAAAGAATATACAACGTCAAATCCAAAATACGATGATTTCAAAGTAGATATGCTGGAGCAGGGCGTAGAAGTTAAAGAATCAGGAATGCTCAAGAAATATGAAACGCCGATTATGATGGCAGTTCAGTTACTTATGTATGCCGCTTTATTCTATGCAATGACAAAGATAATGGGTATTGGTTCCATAAAATCAACCAGAAAGAAAGAACAAAAAAGCAATGTTAAATTCAAAGACGTTGCCGGCCTGGATGAGGTAAAAGAAGACCTCATGACGGTCGTTGACTTCCTGAAAAATCCGGATAAATATAAAGAAGCAGGCGCAGATATACCGAAAGGTGTGCTGCTTTACGGCCCTCCAGGAACAGGAAAAACACTTCTGGCAAAGGCTGTGGCAGGAGAAGCCGGAGTAAAGTTTATTGCAACGTCCGGTTCAGACTTTGATGAAAAGTATGTCGGTGTTGGAGCGAGCAAAATGAGGAAACTTTTTGACGACGCAAAGAACAATGCACCATGCATCATCTTTATTGATGAGATTGACTCCATGGGCGGCCGTAGGCACTCCAAACAGAATAATTATGACAGACAGACGCTGAACACGCTGCTTTCAGAGATGGACGGATTTGACGGAAGCAATGGTGTTGTGGTGATTGCAGCAACAAACAGACTGGAAGACCTGGACCCGGCGCTGACAAGACCAGGAAGATTTGATAACCATTTTGCAGTCAGCCTTCCGGAAAGCGCAAAAGAAAGAAGGGTTATTATTGACCTTTATACGAATAACAAGAAATTTGCCGAGGACGTTGATTTTGATGCATTTGCAAAAGAAACCATGGGCAGCAGCCCGGCGACAATCAAGACTGTATTAAACGAAGCGGCTATTATTGCAGCAAGAGATAATAACGGAATCATCGACAGAAAAATCCTTGATGAAGCATGGATGAAACAGTTAATGGAAGGGCATTTAAGAAGGAACGGTGAAAGAAATAATATTGAAGTCGTAGCATGGCACGAAGCAGGACATGCGCTGGCAGGGCTCCTGCTTGGTCAGGACCTGACAAAGGCATCCATCATCCCGTCAACATCTGGTGCTGGAGGCGCAACCTTTATCACTCCAAAGAAACTTGGATTATTCACAGTCAAAGAATTAAAAGAGCAGGTAATCATGCTGTATGCAGGAAGAAACGCTGAAGCACTGCTGACAGAGAGCAACGGCGAAGAGGAAGGAGTTACAACCGGGGCATCAAATGATATTGAAAAGGCTACAGACATCATCAAGAAAATGATTGTAGAATATGGCATGAATGATGAGTTCGGACTGCTGAATCTGGATAATCTCGATGTAAAGCCGGAAGTCATTACAAAAGAGGCGGTCAAACTCGCAAAGGCGCTTCAGGAGCAGTCTCTGATACTAATGAAAGAAAACATTGACAGGCTGCGGGATATTGCAGAAGAACTTATGAAAAAGGAAACACTCACAGGGGAGGAAATTAGAAAAATTGCAGAAAGATAATTTTTTTAACAGAATGACCGGCAGGGGTGAACTGCCAATCAGCAAAGTGGCTGGCCTTCATCCACCAGATGACGAAGAGCATGAATATATAGAAGATATAATGCATAAAAAAATAAGCAGGGAGCTTTTGGCATCTGTTCTATGGTCAATAATTGGGATTGCATTTATTATCGTATATATTTATATCCATGTAAAATCGAAATCAGAAATAACCATTTATTTCTTTATCACTCTTGCTGTGTTTGTCATGATTGTTATTGTAAATACATACCGCTTTGCTGTTGTGGATAAAAAACTTGACAAGATAGTCAAAGAAAGAAAGTACACGATAAGAGATGTTAAAGTGCATCATGTGATGCCGGGCTATGGAACAAATTTTGGCAAACTAACTGTAAAGATTCAGGATGAACAGGAAAATGTGTATTATCAGGAATTTACACTCAATAGAAAAATGGCAAAGATGTACAAAAACGACACAGATACAGCATTTATCCTGATAGCACTGGATAGAAATAAAAATATATACAGTCTTTTAAGCAAGAAAGAAGAGCAGAAAAAAGAAAAGAGTGAAGAGGCAGCCGAAGAATAGCGGCTGCCTCTTATTTTGCATACAGAGAAAATTGTGCGTATTTCAGGAAAGAAATTCTGCATATTGTAAATATAAAAAAGAAGGAGGAAAAGAAATGACGAAAGAAGTAGAGAAGTTGCAGGAACTAATCGATAACCACGATAACATTGTATTTTTTGGAGGCGCAGGGGTCTCAACAGAAAGCGGCATCCCGGATTTCAGGAGCCAAAACGGGCTGTATAATATGGAATACGAATATTCACCAGAGACAATCTTAAGCAAACAGTTCTTTAAAAAATTCCCGGAAGAATTTTTTAAATTTTACCGTGATAAAATGTTATGCGATGCAGCAAAGCCAAATGCTGCACATTTAAAATTAGCTGAGCTGGAAGAAGCTGGAAAAGTTAAGGCTATTATTACGCAGAACATTGACAATCTGCATCAGATGGCCGGAAGTAAAAATGTACTGGAACTGCATGGAAGCGTATACCGCAACCATTGTACGAAATGCGGAAAGGCATACGGCCTTGATTACATTAAGGATTCTGATGGAGTACCGCATTGTGAATGCGGCGGAATCGTTAAACCTGATGTAGTACTATATGGAGAAAATCTCAATGACGGTATTATGGCCAAGGCTGCAAGGGCACTCCGTGAAGCGCAAGTGCTAATCATTGGAGGAACATCACTTTCTGTTTGGCCTGCCGCCAGTTTGATTGACTATTTTTACGGTAATCATCTGGTGGTGATTAACAAAACCCCGTCACCGCGTGATATGCATGCAGATTTGGTTATCCGTGAGCCAATTGGAGAAACATTCGCTCAGATTCAGCTAGAAAAATAAGAAAAAATTTTTTTTCAAAAGTTGGTCAAAAAAGTGTTACAAAAATTTTTTTATTTTTCATATTGTATATGGATGCAAAAGAGATGCAAAAAAGCGGGATAAAAAACAGGGCTTTGCCTCAATTGGTAATCCTCCGGCCCGATTTTTAAAAGCACCTGGATTTTGCAAAATAAATATATAGATGCGCAAAAGAAAGCGCAAAAAAATCTAACAGGAGGAAAGGCCAATGCAAAATAAAGCAAAAAGAAAGATTGACTATAAGAAGGTGGCATGGTGCCTGGCGATAATGGTGCTGGGAAGCATGATGTTTATTGTGCCGGCATTTGCAGCAGTGACAGCAAAGACTGTTATGTCAAACTTAATTAGCTTAATGTGTTCCATGTTTAAATTTGTAGGCGCTGCAATTTTTGTCTGGGCTGTTATTCAGTTTATCCTTGCCACAAAACGTTCGGATGCGGATTCTAAAGCTGATGCGGTACAAACAGCAGTTTGTGGAATTGCACTTATGGGAGTAGCGGCTGTTGTTAAAAATCTTGGACTTGATAGCACAGTGATTGATACTACCAAGATTAACGATACTAGACTTGATGGAACATCATGATGATTAAATAAAAGGCAGGCTCAATCAACGAGCCTGTTTTTTTTATTTAACTTTAGCGCAGAACACCTCATCCGACAAAGCTACCATTTCTTGTAACGTAGTCGGGAGGGGTGTTCACGGTTTTAGTCTGTTCAAAATGTCTACACATCGTGTAGACATTTTGAAAAATTAGCCTCCGCATTCTCGTGACTTTAATCGTGAGTTAGGTAATTTTTTCTTTTAACCCGCAAAAATTTGCAGCAATCTCAAAAATGACGTATAATATAAATAGAAAATAGAAAGAAAGGAGAAAGAAGATGGCTAAAAATATCCTAAAAAAGATTCTCACTGTAATCGGCTATCATGCGCCGGATATTGCGCGAATTATCACTATCGTCATGTGCATCATTATGACCGGCCATTGGATTGCTGTGAATAAAGACGGCATGAACGTTTTTATCGTACTGTTCTCTGTATTGGTTATCTATCCTCTTCTTGGTCTTGTCCTTTCAGTTCTGATAATAATCCCTTCATTTATTTGCCGAATGATTTTGTATGCATTAGGAAACGATGCAAATGCAGAAGACCATTATTCATATACACATGACAATAATAGCGATAGCAATAACACATATAGTAACGCTGAAAATGGATACCAAAGATACCAAAATCAGCAGCAGGGTGGTCGATATTATGGTTATAGCGGTTACGGATATAATTCCGGAAATGCCGGTTATGGTTACAACAATACCGGAACCGGTCAGAGAGATTATTCTTATAACTATTCTGGAAGAGCAAATACGAAGAGCGATTATGAAATGGCACTTGAATTTTATAAACTTCAGATGCCTTTTACAGAAAAAGAACTGAAAGAACGTAGAAGACAGTTTATGAAGACCGCACATCCGGATGCCGGCGGCAGCAATGAAGAGGCAGAAAAGATTAATGAATATTATGAGATTTTAAAGAAATACGCATCATAAAACAGACTGTTTTTTGCATACTGTAAGAAAACGATATGCAAAGGAGCAGAAAAAAAATGAAGACAACAAGAAAGATAATCATTACAATGTTATGCGCGCTATGTATTATACTGGGCACATCCTATTTTCTGGGAATGGCGTATTTTCAGACACATTTTAAAATAGGCACTACAATCAACGGTTTTCATTGTGCGTTTAAGACGGTTGACGAGGCCGAGGCACTGTTATCAAAAGAAGTCAGCAGTTACGCAATCGCCATAGATACGAGGAATGGAGGGGTCGAAAAACTAACTGCAAAAGATGTAGGAATGACGTTCAATGGAAAAGAAGGACTAGTGGACATCATCAACAATCAAGATTATAGATTATGGTTTATGCCAGAAATAAAGGAACATAATCTTGATGAGGAAAGTTATGCGATAGATTCAGCAAAGATACAAAAAGCAATCGCGAAATTAAAATGTATGCACAATATGGTGAGCCCTGAGAGCGCACGTATCGTTGACACAGATGGGTTTTACCAGGTAGCGCAGCAGGTCATAGGAACTGAACTCGACAGGGAGAAAGCAAAACAGGTGATAGAAACGTCCATAAGGCAATGGCACAAGAGCGTAAACCTTGAAGACAAAGGATGCTACAAAGAAGCAGAAAAAACAGATGAAAAAGAATTGCAAAAGCAGTGTGACTTTTTAAACTCAATCAAAGATGTTATCATAACATATGACTTTGGGGATAGAAAAGAAACTGTGGATGTTGAAACGATAAGAAAGAATATGCTCAGTAAAGATTTTAAACTGAGCCAGAAAAAGATTGAAGAGTATGTGAAATCATTAGCGGAAAAATATGATACAATTGGAAATGAAAGAAGCTTTGTTACCTATGATAATCGGACTTCCAGCATTTCCGGAGGCGATTATGGGTGGCAGATAGATATAAAAAAGACGGCACAGGATTTAAAACAGATGATTACAGATAAGACAATTGATGTTGTGAATCCAACATACAGCCAGAGTACAGTCAGCAGGAATTCAGACGACATCGGTCATTCTTATCTGGAAATTGATAAGTCACATGGAAGCGTGGTCTTATACGTAGATGGAAATCCAGTGGTTCAATGTCAGGCAAGGCTTGGCACAGACATCTCATCCGGATTCTATAGATTAAAGCTGAGAGAGGCAGCAGCAGAAGACGGTACAAAAAATATCATGTATTTCGGAGATGGTGCTGTTTATCAGTTTGATGATACTGCGGCGATGCCTGGTTTCTCCGGAAACGAAGATATTTCAGCAACGGCAACATCGAATGGTGTAAAACAGGGATGCATTGCTGTTGATGAGACATCTATGAATGCAATATTCACCACATTTCAGGACAACTGGCCGATTATAGTCTACGATGATTCCAATATCACGGGACAGACTGCACAAGGAACAGAATAGAAAGGCGAGGAAAATTTTATGGAAGAAGATAAAGTTAAAAAAGAAGAAGAAAAAACGAACGATTTAAAAAATATTCGGCATACTATAGTTGTATACCTGACGATAGCCGTTATGACAATGGTTGCAATGGTCGTATTATATACGCAGGTACTTATGAATGCTTATATTCCATCCGAATCAATGGAAAACACACTGATGACTGGCGATAGGGTAATCGGCAACCGTCTCGCCTATAAGTTTGGACACGACCCGGAAAGATTTGATATTGTTATGTTTCATTTCCCGGATGACCCGAGCATGATTTATATTAAAAGAATCATCGGTCTACCAGGGGAAAAAGTAACAATCAAAAAAGGAAAGGTCTACATCAATGACAGTTCCACTCCACTCGATGATTCGTTTATCCGTGAAAAAATGGAGACAGAACCCGATATGGAATTCAATGTCCCTGAGGGATGCTATTTCATGTTGGGAGACAACAGGAATGAATCCGCAGATTCACGGTATTGGGATAATCCATATGTATCCGCTGACCAAATAGTAGCCAAGGCTTCTTTCAGGTATTGGAAGGGGTTCAAGGTGGTAAAGTAACAAAATAACAACCCTGTAACGACTCTCTGATGGGCAGGGCCCGGTCTAGACGGGCATGCTAAAATAAAAGATGTCGATATGCAGGACTCCTTCCGGCCAACGCGACAGTTTTCTGTTGCGCTGGCCGTTTTGCATACATCGAAACGATATCAGAGAAAGAACAGGAGGAAAAAATAAATAATGAAAGACGAAGATAAGAATTACAATCTCGAAGAAGATGATGAAGATGAGGACTTTATGATAGGCGGAACCAATGACGACCTTGATGAAGAACCGGAAGAGCCGGAAGGAGAGGAGGAAGCAGAGACCCGGGTTAATAAAAAACCTGAAAGAAAGACTACGTCTAACAACGCAGCGGGCACTGAAAGGACAAATACCAAAAAGGAGAAAAAAGAAATAATCCATGACGAGGAAGAGGAAGAAGATGACTATGATTATGACGACGATGACGATGAAGAAGAAAACGGCGGAAAGAAGAAAATCATTATCATTGCAATCATTGTCGCAGCGGCCGTAGCAGCGGCAGGCGTATGTACATACCAGAAATTAAAAGGAAATAATGAAGGAACGCATCAGGAGCAGCAAACAGCCGAAGTAACAGAGACACCGACGCCTGAGGCTGACAGCGCAAGTGAAGACAGCGACTACGAAGAAGACTTCGGTGACGACAGTACGGAGACCGACGACGGTGCAGACAGTGCTGATGCAGACAGTGATTCCACTGACGAAGATGAAGATGGCAGTACAGATGAAAACGATGCCATGCCGACTTCAACGCCAAAGCCATTACCTACTGCCACTCCAATACCAACAGACATACCAAATACAGAAGAGAACACGGATGTTGTTGATGCAAATAATGAAACAGACAGTACGGAAGCCGAGAACACCGGTGATACTACTGTTGCGGACTCAGACTCACAGTCACAGGAGCCAGCAGAGGTAATTTTCCTTGGTGATGAGAGATTCCGAACGATGGCAAACTACGCTAGCGGGCAGTCTGATTTATGGGAGTGCTCTGCATCTGGTGATTTTTCATGGATGACAGACACGGCATACCCGGATGTAGATACAAAGATTGGAAATGGAACAAAAATATTTATCAGTATGGGCATTAACGACCTTGATAACTACCAGGCTTACGCATCTTCCATCAATACAAAAGCGAAAGAGTGGCAGGACAAAGGGGCCTCTGTTTATTTTGTAGCAGTGGGACCGGTATCTGCTGAAAGCACCACTTCAAACCAGAAGATTTCAACATTTAATACCTACATGTATCAGAACCTGAGCATTCCGTTTATTGATGCTTACAATCATCTTGTAAGTTCTGGATTTAGTACAACAGACGGACAAGATTATGACGAGGCAACAAGCACTGAACTGTATAATTATCTGAATAGTCTTATCGGAAGATAAGCAGCGCGGGCTGATATATTCAGCCTGCTTTTTTCTGAAAACAGACGAGAGGAGGACGCTGCCTGAATGGAAAAGATAGGAGCGAAAGAAAGCAGAAAAAATAAAAAAAAGAAGATGACAGCCAGCGACGTTGTCTTGATTGTGATTTTTGTCGTTGCGATTACGGTCGCCGCTGTCTCTGGTTATAAATTATATTCTATCATGATGGAATACAAAGCGGGTGTCGATGAGTACAACGAAATTGCAGACACGGTTGTCAAAGAAAGAGATGCGGACGCGGAGGATGTAAAAAAACTGAAAGACGCAAAAGGACATGAGACCAAACATTGGACGTCACCGTTGGAAATTAATTTTGATGAGTTGAAGAGCATTAATCAAGATGTAGCAGGTTGGCTTTATATGGAGGCTTTACCAAACATTAATTACCCGATTGTCCAGGGAAGTGATAATGATTTTTATTTACATCACACATACAAAAAAGAATCTATTTTCGCAGGTTCTATTTTTGTTGACTGCAAGAACACAAAAGATTTTTCCGACCAGAATACCATAGTTTATGGGCACAATATGAAGAATGGTTCTATGTTCGGAACATTAAAACAATATAAGCTGCAGGAGACCATTGATAAAAGTCCATACTTCTGGGTAATCACGCCAAAAGAAGCATATAAATATAAGATTTTTGCGATGTATGTGGCAAATGTGGATGGCGATACGTACACTTTGATTAAGGGCCCGGGAAAAGAGACTATTGAATATGGTGAAAGTATGAAGGCAAAATCGCTGATAAATACAGGAGATTATCAATTTAAACAAACTGATAAGATTGTTACACTTTCAACATGTACAGGCGATTCTTCAACAAGATTTGTAGTACAGGGCGTAAGAGTAGAACCGGAATGAGTGCAAAAAGATGACTGGATATAATGTCCGGTCATCTTTTTTTTGACAAAAATAAATTGTCAAGAAAAAGTGTTACAAAAAAAAATTTATTTTGCATATTGAATATAGAGAACATGCAGGCATGGCATATACGGCCGATTGGTAACTCGGAACAAACCCTTTTGTTATCAACGGAGAGCGAAAAGCCCCAGGCCGACCAAAAGTCGTCCGCGGGTAAAATGTCCCGGTTTTAACTTCGCACACGGGCCGGAATCCCCGTTCGAAGTCAGGTAACAAGTCCGGCTCTGCTGGCGAGTTATCAATTGATGATACCGCGAGCTGTGCTCGCGTCTACCCAACTGTTATAAATGCAAGGGAGATAATCTCTGTTGACCTTGGCCTGAAAGAATTTGGCGTTTTTGGAAATCTGAAAGAATCAATCCCCATACCAAACCCGAGGTGGATTAAAATCCATGCAAAAAGACTGCGGAGATTCCAGCAGAGCCTTTCAAGAAAACAGTATGATTACAAAACACATACCGGTTCAAAGAACTGGGAAAAAGTCAGGGCTAAGGTCGCCAAAGAGCAGCGTAAGATTGCGGACCAGAGAAGGGACTTCCACCACAAGCTTTCAAGAGCAATTACAGATAACTGCGTTGCGTTCATATGCGAAGACCTTGCAGTCAAGAATATGATGAAGAACCACCATTTATCAAAGTCAATCGCATCTGTTGGCTGGTCCCAGTTCTTAACAATGGTACAGTATAAAATGGAGCGTGCTGGTAAATATTTCAGAAAAATCAGCCGATGGTATCCATCATCACAGACATGCGGCTGCTGCGGATATAAAAATACAGATGTTAAGGATTTGGGCGTCAGAAAATGGAAATGCCCGAAGTGTGGAACCTGGCATGACCGAGATGTCAATGCTCAGCAGAATATATATAAAATTGGTGCGAAGCTGTTCCAGGACGAAGGGATACAGATTATCGGCCTCCCTGTAACCAACAAACCTGCAAACTGATTCTTCAGAAATAACTGTTAACCCAGCAACAGGTAAAACCGGTCACATATAAACAAGCACTCCGGAAACGGGAATAACCAGATAACGAAGCAGCGGTACCTCGGGGAAGCGTGGAATCCGTGGTGAAAGTCCACTTTTAAAGCCTGCACCGCAGTAGGACTGTCAGCGTAAGGACGCTGACAGAGAGTCTGAGTAAGACACGGCCGGAAGGCAATGCATCGGACAGATGAAGCAGGAAAGAAGATAGAAGGGAAGGTGTAACCGAGTCGCAAGACTAAAAAAGCCTGACGGACTATCGGAAGCCCGTGACTTCAGTCGTGGGTTCTTCACATTTAATATTGAAAACCTGCCGGCATTTTTTTGCAAAAATCTTTCGGCCCGCAAAAATTCCAGCATACTAGAAATAGAGCAAAAAAAATACTTAGAAAAGGAGATTTTGTTGATGGAAAAATTGTCGGTGGAAGATTTGGAAGAACTAAGAGAAAAAGAATTCGCTGAGAGAGTCGAAAGAATCCAAAACACAATGTCGCGGTTTAGAAAAATTGCCTACATTTTGATGGTAATTGCCGCTGTGTTTATGTTTTTTCACGCGAGGAATGACTACAACAATTATGCTGGAAGCCAGCTTGTGATGGCTGAAGTGATTAATGTTGAGGGCACTGATAATAAAAATATCGATGTAGCATATCGGTATAATATCGCCGGCAAGGAATACGAATCGGACAAAATACAATACACAGAAAAAATTAGAAAAGGAGACAAAAAAGAAATCCGAGTTAAAAAAGACAGTCCGGAAGTAATTCTTAAGTATAATGATATCAATTTGGTAATATTCTACGATGTAATGATTGGATTATGTCTTGGATTGACAGTTTTGTGTCTGTATGAGATGGCAACCTGCACACTGCCGTCTGCGGTGGAGGAAGTTAAAGCGAAAAGCGTCGGGTTTACAACGAAGCCTGGCGTAACATTTTCGTCAATCGTAGAAGAAAATAAGAAGAAAAACGAAAAAATGAATACAGAAAAGAAGATTTAAAATTACCCGGCAGAAATCCTCTGCCGGTATTTTTTTCGCAAAATTTTTCCTGCCGCCAAAATTCAAGCATATTAAAAATAGACCAAAAAAATACGTAAAAAGGAGCATCTGCCAATGGGAGATATGGAAGATATGAAAGATTTGGAAAAATCAAAAGAAGAAGAACTGGCTGAAAACGCCGAAAAAATCCAGAACATAATATCGCTGATAAAAAAATTTGCCTGTGTGCTGGCTATGATTGCCGCTACGTTCATGTTTTTTTATGCACGGAGTGATTACAATAATTATTCTGGAAGCCAGCTTGTGATGGCTGAAGTAATTGATATTGAGGGTGATAATGATGAAAATATTGTTGTCAGATATCGGTATAATATCGCCGGTAAGGAATATGAATCAAACAAAGTACAGCATCTAAAAAAGGACAAGTTGAAAAGTTCAACAAAAAATTTGGTTTTACTACTGAAAAATAATGTGATTAATTCACATTTTTTATTTTGTAAAACATATCATAGATTTTTTATTAGAAATTTGATACAATTAATCTAGTGATGGAAATGAAAAAAGAAAAAATAAAATCAAGTAGTGATAATTTAAAAATAGAAATAGCATACACAATTCCAAAAGGCGAAATAAAAGGAATTGTACAAATCTCACACGGTATGTCAGAACATAAAGAAAGATATTTTAAATTTATGGAATATCTATCAGAAAATGGTTATGTATGTATAATAAACGACCATAGAGGACATGGAAACAGTGTGAAAGATAAAGCAGACTTAGGCTATTTTTATACAGAAAACACAAATTTTATAATAGATGATTTACACGATGTTACATTATATATAAAAAATAAATACCCAAATTATAAAATATATTTATTTAGTCATAGTATGGGAACATTAGTTGCAAGAGGGTATATGCAAAAATATGATAACGAAATAGAAAAAATTGTATTATGTGGTACACCAACTAAAAATGAATTTACAGTATTTGCTATAGCAATTGCTTATCTATTTAAATTTATTGGATTCGGCAAAAAAACTAACAAAATTTTAAATACTCTAACATTTAAAGCTTATAATAAAAATTATAAATTAGAAAATGAGTGGCTATCAAAAAATCCTAATAACATAAGCATATATAATGATGATGAATTGTGTGGATTTACATTTACAACAAATGGATTTATTAATTTATATAAACTATTAAAAAGAGCATTTAATGCAAAATTATACAAAGTTCAAAATAAAAATCTTGAAATATTTTTGATAGCTGGTGAGAATGATCCAGTAATTCAAAACACTAAGAAATTTAAGCAATTAGAGCAATTTTTAAATAAATTAGGGTATAAAAATACAAAAAGTAAATTATACCCAGATTTAAGACATGAAATATTAAATGAAAAAGAATATGAACAAATTTATGAAGATGTATTAGAATTTTTTAAACAATAATATTACCAAAGAAAGTGAGATGATAAAATGTCAAATATAACAAAAATAGCGATGGCACAATCATTAAAGAGGATGTTGTTAATAAAAGATTTAGATAAAATAACAATAAGTGATATAACAAATGACTGTGGAATTAATAGACAAACATTTTATTATCATTTTAAAGATATATATGATTTATTAGAATGGATTTTCGCAAATGAAGTTGTAAAAAAAATAGAAAAAGAAACAACAATAAAAAATTGGCAAGAAAATTTTAAATATGTATTAGATTATATGCTAGAGAATAAAAAATTTATTATAAAGACATATAATTCTTTAAGTAGAAAAACATTGTTAGATTTTTTGTTTAAGCAATATAACACTATTTTTATAGATATTATAAATGATGTATCAAAAAATTATAATATTA
>OLPG01001423.1_pt1 | contig 20148 bp, 15 predicted proteins | sample 1672311 | NCBI WGS metagenome assembly OLPG01 (sample SAMEA3136670, study PRJEB25190) | human gut metagenome | biome: human gut; feature: human-associated habitat; material: faeces | place: Austria | collected 2013 | reverse complement strand
ACAGGAGCTTGCAGAGTATGTAAAAATAAAGAGTGTATAATGAAGCATCAATAAGAGAATATTCAGTTTACATATTAAGATAAATTTAACATTGTAAGGGGTAGTACTACCAAAATACTACTGTAAAAACTTACAAATATAAGTTATAATATAAATAGTGAAAGATTGGTTATAAAAAGTCATTAGGGTATATAACCAAAAAAAGGTCTCAGGATTCCTAGTCCCCTGAGATCTTTTTATTTACATAAATATATTAATTTGCATAATGTTTAACACCGTATTTTAATATTTTAGCATCTATTCCTAGAAATCTTGCATATAGCCAAACGGCAGGGCTTCTAAGTCTACCCTTGGAACAACCGATTAAAATTTTATATTGTCTATAGCATTAATTTATGATAAAATTGGTATAGAAAATATGTAGTTTTAATGTTTTTTATTTTGTAAAAATATTTGTTCGACAAAATTTGACAAAACAAATATTTTATATATAATATATACTCGTATTGAAGGGGAGAAATAAATATGCAGGAAGAAGCATTAGTAATGGAAAAGAGTAGTGTAGTTTCAGTTAGAAAAACTTTATTTTTAGCATGTAAAAGAACATTTGATATATTTTGTTCATTAATAGGGTTAATAATGCTATTACCAATATCTTTAATAATAAAAATATGTTATATGGTAACAGGAGATTTTAAATCTATATTTTATACTCAAAAGAGAATAGGAAAAAATGGTAAATTTATTTATATATATAAACTTAGATCAATGGTACCAAATGCAGATGAAGTATTAAAAGAGTTATTAAAAGATCCTAAATATAAAAAAGAATGGGATAAAAATCAAAAATTGGAACATGATCCTAGAATAACAAAAATAGGAAAAATAATAAGAAAGACATCTTTAGATGAAGTACCACAGTTTATAAATGTATTTAAGGGTGATATGTCGTTAATTGGACCAAGACCATTAGTTGAAGGTGAACTTGATGCGCATAATGGAAATCATGAAATATATGAAAAAGTTAAACCAGGAATAACTGGATGGTGGGCTTGTAATGGTAGAAGTGCCACAACTTATGATGAAAGATTAAAATTAGAATATTATTATGTAGAAAATCAGTCTATAAAATTAGATATTTTATGTATAATGTATACAATAAGAGCTGTAATATTTAGAAAAGGTGCGAAGTAAAATGAAAAATATAAAAATAAGTGTTATTATGCCTGTTTATAATGTAGAGAAATTTGTTGGCAAGACAATTGAAAGTGTATTAAATCAATCGTTAAAAGAAATTGAATTTTTTGCTATAGATGATGGTACTCCAGATAATAGCGGAAAAATTTGCGATGACTATGCAAAAAAGGATAAAAGACTAAAAGTAATTCATAAAAAAAATGGTGGAGCACCAGAAGCAAGGAATGTTGCTATAGAACAAGCTAAAGGGAAATATATGTATTTTATCGATTCAGATGATTGAATAGAAGAAGATTATTTGGAAAAAATGTATGATTTGGCCGAAAAGAATAATGCTGATGCAGTTATCACAGGTTTTTATATGGAATACTATCAAAATGGGAAAGATGTGACTTATTGTACAAATTGCGATGATAATGTATATAGCAAAGAAGAATTTAGAAAAAATGCGTATAAGTACTTAAATAATAGTTTATTAAGTTTGCCTTGGAATAAACTATATAAATCTGAAAGAATACAGGCAGAAAATATTAGATTTCCCAAAACAAAATGGGATGACCATCATTTTAATATGGAATTTTTTATGAATAATGGTGTTGTTGTAACATCCTCAATGAAAAAATATCATTGGTATCGTTCTAGAAAAGGCTCAGAAACAATGATAAATTATAGTGATCCAAATATGTTTAAAAAAAGAAAGGAACATTACGAACATATTATTAAACTATATGAACATTGGAATGTAAATGACGAAAAAAGTATTGATTCTATCAGCTGTTACTATGTTGGAAGGTTGTTTCAATGTATACAAGAACTTGTTGATAATAAAAATATAAAATATGCAGAAAAAAGAAGAAAGGTTTATGAAATATTGAATGATAAAGAGACAATATACGCTTTAAAAAATTCAAATAGCTTATCAAAAAAATTCAAAATATTATCAATTCCAATGAAAATTAAGTCTGTTTCATTATCTATGTTTTTTGGAAAAATTGTAAGTATTATAAGAAAATTATTTCCATCTTTATTTATTAAATTGAAGGAAAAAGAAGTGCATGAAACTAAATAAGCTATATCGAAAAATAGATAAATATGATGTAATTAGTTTTGATATATTTGATACACTTATTATCAGAGCAGTTAACAATCCTAAACAAATATTTGATGTTGTAGGAAATAATTTTAACGAATTTTTTCATAAAAAAACAAACGATTATAAGGAAAAAAGAATTTTATGTGAAAGAAAAATAACTGATCATGTTCCAAATTTAGATGATATATATGCTGAAATGGCTAAATTTTATACAAAAGAGGAATGTAATTGGTTAAAAAATAATGAAATTGAAACTGAAAAGAAATATTGCATATTGAATAGAAAAATACAAAAATTATACAATTATTGTATAGAAAAAAATAAGATTATTTATGCGGTTAGTGATATGTATTTACCTTCAAAAATATTAAAAGAAATATTACGAAAATGTGGTTATAATAAAATTAAAAAAATCATTGTATCATGTGAAAAAGGATATACAAAAGATTCTGGGCTTCTTTTTAAAGAGATTCCGTATAATAAAAGTAAAATTCTGCATATTGGAGATTCTTTTAAAGCTGATTATTTGGGTGCGCATAGAGCTGGTATAAAGTCAATAAAAATTTCAAGAAAGCATTTTGAAAATATTAATGATAACTGTGAACAAATAATAAATATTAATGATAAGTTCAATAATTATTTTTATAACATTGGATACGAAAAACTTGGGCTTGTTTTATTAATGTTTGCAAGATGGATAGAAGAAAATTTAAGAAAGAAGAAGATAAATAAAATATATTTTTTAGCACGAGAAGGTAAAATATATAAGGATGTTTTTGATTTATTATATAAAAACAAATATGAAACTAAATATCTTTATATTTCAAGAAAATCAATAACAATTGCAAATTATCATTATAGAAAATTTAATAATTTAACTGAAATTCTTAATTATTTTACTATTAAAAAGAATTCAACTATAAATGATGTTATAAATTACTTAAATGTTTCAATTAAATTTGATAAAAATAAAATGGATGATTGTATTTTTAATTATGTGAATGATGATTTACTGTATAAAGAATTATCAAATAAAATACAACAAGAAAGTAGAAAAGTTAATAATGAAACATTAGCATACTTTGAGCAAGAAAATATTGAAAATGATTTTGCAATCGTAGATATTGGATGGAATGGTACAATGCAAAAATGTTTGGGTGAATTTTTGAAAAATAATAATATTAATTTTAATATGAATGGTTTTTATTTCACTCTATTTAAAAAATTAAGAAATGCTTCTTCCTTTGTGAAAAATGATGATTTTATATTCAATTCAATAAAGGACAACCCTATATTATTGGAAAATTTATTTCAATGTGTTGATGGAAGTACTATTGGATACAAAAAAGTTGACAATAAGATAATTCCTGTAAAAAGAAAAATTGAATTTGATGATTACAGTCAATGTGCAATCAAAGAAATTGATAAAGGAATAATTGATTTCATAAATATATGGAAAACTTATGGATTTGTTAATAATTATAGTATATTATATAATAAAGCAATGTATAATTTGAGTAGATTTATAGATAAGCCATCAAAACAATCAGTAATTATGTTTAGTAATTTTAAATATAGCGATACAAAGGTATCAAATATAATATATACAAAAACAAATTTATTTAATATAAAAAATGGTATTGTTTTGAGTGGATGGAAATATGGATATTTAAAAAAAATATTTAAATTTAATTTTAATTATAAAAAAATAGTAAAGGTGTTAAAAAGGTGTAAATAAATATGAAAAAAAAGGTAATTGTTATAGGAATGACAAATATTTTAGGTGGTGTCGAAACTTTTATTAGAAATACTTATTTAAATTTTGATTATTCAAAATTTGAAGTTGATTTTTTACATCATTCAAAATCAGGAATTTTATTTGAAAACGAGTTTAAAAGAAATTCATCTAATATTATTTATTGTGAAAAATTTTTGAGGCATCCAATCAAATCATATTTTAGGTTAAAACAAATTTATTTATCTGGAAATTATGATATAGTGCATTGCAATGCGTGTTCTGCAAATATGTTAGTATATTTTTTACCAGTTATATTTTTTAAGAAAAAACCATTAATAGTTATGCATAGTCATAATGGATCTAGTCACAAAAAATTACGACATTATATATTTAGATTTATATTAAATAAAATTGTTGATGTTAGGTATGCTTGCTCTGATGTTGCTGGAAAATGGATGTATGGAGGCAAGTATGAGTTTGAGGTTATACCAAATGGAATTAATCTGGATAGTTTTAGATTTAATTATGAATATAGAAAAAGTTTAAGAAAGACATATGATATAGAAGACAATGATGTTGTTTTAGGATCTGTAGGAAGATTAGAAAATGTAAAAAATCATAAATATATAATAGATATGATGAAAGAGTTGCCATATAATTATAAATATTTTATAATTGGTGAAGGAAGTTTAAAAAAAGATTTAGAGGAACAAATAGAAAAAATGAATTTACGAAATAGGGTATTTATTGTTAAAAATAAATTAGATGTAAATGAATTTTATCAAATGTTTGATGTTTTTGTTATGCCATCTTTATTTGAGGGACTGCCAATGGTATGTATAGAGGCACAAACATCAGGATTGCCATTAATTTTATCTAATAATATTTCAAAAAATACTAAATTATCTGAAAATGTGTGTTTTATTGATTTAAATAATCAAATTAAATGGAAGAACAAAATATTGGAGTATGCAGGCTTAAATTTAAATCGCAATAATATAGATATGAAATATTTGAATAAGTTTGATAGTAGAAAGGTTGCTGAAAAAATTGGTAAAAAATTTATATCAGAATCAGAAAAAAAATGATATTAGTTTCTTTTTTTTAATATTATTGTTTGTTCCTTTTTTTAAACCAGATATAGTAGTATCTTTTCCAAAAATAAATTATATATATTATGCATTATTGTTAATTAGTTTGTTTGTTATAGTATTAAATTATATAAAAAATCATAACCTTAATAAATTTATAATTTTATATATAATATATTTCTTAATTACATTCATTTCAACAATTCTAAATGATGGAAATATACCAAAAATGCTTGTTGATTTTTTGCAAAATATCGGAATTATAATGGCAATTGAAATTTATAGTAAAAAAAATTGTGAAAAATTATTTAAAGTGCTTACTGTAATGTTTTATTCAATTACAATATTAAATACCTTAAGTTTTATATTGGTACCTGAAGGAATAGTCAAAACTCAAATTATGAAAGAACCAATATATTTTTTGGGGATTGATAATAGATTTTCTTTTAATTATTTGCCTGGAATATGCGTTATTTCAATTTATGATTATTTAAGAAAAAATAAATTATCAATATTAACATATTTATATATGTTTATAACTTATGTAACATTTATATATTTTTGGAGTGCTGGTGCCCTTGTTGCTGAGACATTGTTAATAATTTATATTTTGTTTTTAAAAAATAAAATTAATATAAATCCCAAAAAATATCTAACTATTGATTTAATAGCATTTATATCACTTGTATTTTTTAGAATTCAAAATTTGTTTTCATTTTTAATAGTTGATGTTTTACACAAGGATTTAACATTATCTTCAAGAACCTTTTTGTGGGATAAGGCAATAAAAATTATTAAGAATAATATATTTATTGGAATTGGTGTCCAAAAATCTGAATATATGTTAAATAATATTTCTGCATATCATTCACACAGTTATTTTTTAAATATACTTGTTCAATCAGGAGTATTTGGCTTAATATCATTTTTATTATGTATTTTTGTTTCATTAAAAAAACTTAGTCAGTATGAAAATAGCAATATATCAAAAATAATATCATTTACAATTTTTTCAATGCTTATTATGTTACTTGTTGATACATTTGATATAACCTGCAATATGATATTATTATTATCAATAGGTTACTATGTTGGGAATTTAACAAAAGGAGAAGATTATGAATAAGAAAAACAAAATTGGGGTAATTACACTACATAACAGTTATAATTATGGTGCAGTATTGCAAGCGTATGCAACATGTGAGTATATTAAATCAATAGGATACAAAGATGTTGAATTAATTAATTATGAAAACAAATATGAAAAGAAGAGCAAAGAACCTTTAAAATTTATTTTTTCTGGAACTATAAAAAGTCAAATAAAAAAATTTATTCAATATGTAATTTTTGGTAAAAATAGGCATTTGAAAAAAGGATTCAAAAGATTTAATAATAGTATGAAAAAATCTAATTATGTGGAAGATGTGCATCAGATAGAAAATCAGAAATATGATATTCTTATATCGGGAAGTGATCAAATTTGGAATCCTGTTATATTTGATGGAATTGATCCAATATTTTTCCTGAACTTTTCTAATGAGTCTAGGAAAATGTCAATTTCATCAAGTGCTGGAAGTTATATTTTTTCACAAAATGAAATGAAAGATGTATCAGGATATCTTAATAAATATGATGCGATTAGTGTTAGAGAAGAAAGCTTAAAAAAACAATTAGAAAAAAATATTGACAAAGAAATTTTTGTATCAACAGATCCAACATTACTATTGTCAAAACTAGAATGGGAAAATAGACTTAAAAGCAACAATAGATATAATGAAAATGAATCAGAATATATTTTATTATATTTAGTAGATGCAAATTTAAAAGTGTATGAAAAAGAAATAATTTCTTTAAAACAGAGAATAAAATTACCAATTTGGATTATAACACCATATAAATTTAAATTTAAAAATATTGATAAAAATATTGTAAGTGCTAGTCCAGAGGATTTTATATCTTTGGTATCAAATGCAACTTATATTATAACAAATTCGTTTCATGGTGTTATATTTTCTACGAATTTTTCTAAACCATTTGTTGCATTAGAAAATCATAAAAATCCAAAAAGAACATTTGATTATCTAAAATCTATTAGTTTGGAAAATAGGATAGTAAAAAATGAATCAGAAGCAAGAAAAATTTCAATAATGTTTGAGTATCAATTTTCAAAACAAAAGTTAAATGGCTTAGTTGATAATACAAAAAAATGGATTATAAAGAATATAGATAAATAATGTTAAGAGGTATGTATGAAGAAAGACAATAAAACAAAAGAGTTTGCTAAAAATACGGCTATTATTCTTTTTGGTAAGATTTTTACACAATTAGTTATATTTTTACTATTACCAGTTTATACATCAGTATTAAATCCAGAAGAGTATGGAATTGTTGATTTAATAATAACATATGTAAATTTACTTGCACCATTAGCTTCGTTGCAACTTGAGAATGCTATTTTTCGTTTTTTGGTTGATTGTAGAAAAAAACATAACAATAAAGTAAAATATATAAGTACTAGTACTTTTATGCTTATAATAACTACTTTTATAACTATTTTTATTGTAGGGATAATAGATGTTATTTTTAATATTGATTATATAAATTATATGTTGGTGTTGATAATTAGCACGATGATGATTAATTATTTACTTCAAATTGCAAGAGGTTTAGGAGATAATATAAGTTATTCAATTGGTAGTATGATTGTAGGTATTTCTAATGTTATTTTTAATATTATATTGTTAGTTATTTTTTCTTTTGGTGTAGAAGGAATGATTTCAAGCCAAATTATAGCAAATGTTTTAGGGTGTATTTTTATAATTATTAAAGTTAGAGTTTACAAATATGAAAAATATAGTGGAATTGATAAAAAAATATGCAAAGAACTATTGAAGTATTCAATACCACTTATTCCCAATAATATAGGATGGTGGATTATTAATGCTTCTGATAGAACTATTATTTCTATTTTTTTAAATGTTAGTAAAAACGGTATTTATTCGGTTTCTAATAAGTTTTCAACCGCTTTTGTTACGATTTTTCAAATGGTAAATTTATCATGGACTGAATCTGTTGTTTTACATATAGATGATGATGATAGTGATATATTTATTTCTAATATGATAAATAATATTTTAAAAATATTTGCCTCTATAATGTTATTAATAATTATTGCAATTCCAATTGTTTTTAACTTTTTAATAGATCAAAAATATGCTGAATCATATTTGTATATTCCACCATTATTATTTGGATCTTTCTTTAATATTGTTGTTGGTTTACTTAGTTCAGTTTATGTTGCAAAAAAGTTATCTAATGAACTGGCAAAAACGTCTATTTTTGCCAGTTTAATAAATATTATTGTAAATGTTGTTTTTATTAAATTTATAGGAATATGGGCAGCAATCATTTCTACAATTATTTCATTTATATCTATGTCAATATATCGATATATCGATATAAAAAAATATATAAAAATAAAATTTAATTTTAAATTTTTTATATCATTAATGTTTATGTTTGCATTTAGTTATTATATGTATTTAATTAATAGTTTTAAATCTAACATAATAAATATTTTTTTAGTACTAGTTTATATATTGTATATAAACAGAAAATATTTTTTAATATTAATTAATAAAATGAAGAATGGAGTAAAACAAAATGAAAAAATATGATTATTTAATAGTAGGGTCAGGATTATTTGGCGCTACATTTGCAAATTTAGCGAATAAAGCAGGTAAGAAAGTTTTAGTTATAGATAAGAGAGAACATATAGCGGGCAACATTTATACAGAAAATATAGAAGGAATAAATGTTCATAAATATGGTGCACACATATTTCATACAGATTATAAAGATGTATGGGATTATGTTAATTCATTTGTTGAATTCAATAGATATACAAATTCACCAGTAGCAAGAATAGGTAATGAAATATATAATATGCCTTTTAATATGAATACTTTTTCAAAAATATGGAATGACGTATTTACACCAGAAGATGCATTAAGACATATAAATGAAGAAAGAAAAGAAATGGAAGGTAAGGAACCATCAAATTTAGAAGAACAAGCAATAAGTTTAGTTGGTAGAACAATATATGAAAAGTTAATAAAAGGATATACAGAAAAACAATGGAATAGAGATTGTAAAGATTTACCAGCATTTATTATTAAGAGACTACCGGTAAGATTAATATATGATAATAATTATTTTAATGATAAATATCAGGGTATACCAATTGGAGGATATACTAAATTAGCAGAAAAAATGTTAGAAGGAATAGAAGTAAAATTAAATACTAATTTCTTTGATGATGTTGAATATTATAAGTCTATAGCAGAAAAGATAGTATATACAGGTCCAATAGATGAATATTTCAATTATAAACTTGGTGAACTTGATTGGAGAAGTTTAAGATTTGAAGAAAAAATTCTTGACTGTGAAAATTATCAAGGAAATGCTGTTGTAAATTATACTGGTCATGAAGTAGAATATACGAGAGTTATAGAACATAAACATTTTGAGTACGGTACTCAAGAAAAAACAGTAATAACATATGAATATCCAGCCGATTACAAAAAAGGTATGGAAAAATATTATACTGTTAATGATGAAAAAAATAATAAACTTGCTGAAGAATATAGAAAACTCGCAACACAAGAAGAAAATGTAATTTTCGGCGGAAGACTTGCAGAATATAAATATTATGATATGGATGATGTAATCAAATCTGCAATGAATGTATTAAATGGGGGATTTTAATATGAAGGAAAAATTAAAGAAAATAACATTTTTAGTAAAAATTAAAAAAAATTTAGAGATGTTTATTGAGTATATACATGATTATCATTTTTTTAGAAAAAATTATATGAATAATGTTCATGATATGAAATCTATGAGTTATGAAATATCGCTCATAACTCACAGTATTGAAAAGGCATTTTTAAATCCAAAGCCAAGAAGATTTGGAATAAAAAAGGTTTATAGATTAATTGAGATATTAAACGAAATAAATAAAAATGAGTATAGTTATAAAGTTGGAATAAATATACTTATGGCGTATAAAACCTTTTATGAAAAAAATAACTGGCAAAATGCTGAAGAATATACAAATGTATCAAAATTTTTGTCTGATAAATCAGATGTTATAAAATATAATATTGGAAAAATTGATTGCAATTTAGAAAATTTAAATTTTAATGTAAATTATGGTGATTTTTTAAATGATAGACATTCTGTAAGAGAATTTTTAAATAAAAAGATTTCTGATAAAGATATTGAATATGCGGTTAATTGTGCGATTTTAACTCCTTCTGCTTGTAATAGACAAATGTGTAAAATTTATTGTGTTGATAATAGCAAATTAAAAGAACAGGTAAAAAAATTTGCAATGGGATTAGGTAATTTTGATTTGACGGGTGTTAATTATTTTATAGTTACGTTTGATGTTAAAGCATTTCATTATTCAGGTGAGAGAAATCAAGGTTGGCTTAATGCCGGTTTGTTTGCTATGAATTTTGTAAATGCATTACATTCTTTAAAAATAGGCAGTTGTTTTATTGAGGTTGGCAATAGTTTTAAATGTGAAAAAAAATTAAAAAAAGAACTAGGTATACCTGAAAGTGAGAGAATTGCTATTATTATAACAGCAGGATATTATAAAAAGGTATTTTCTATTCTTAGTAGAGATAGAAAGGAATTATCAAGCATATATAAAAAGTTAAAATAGATAAATTTTAAATAATAAGAAAAAATATATAAATCAAGTAAAATTACTTGATTTTTTTAATATTAACTATTAAAAATTTAAAATTTATTTGTTATAATTATTAAAAGATATAGTAGGTGTTTTATGAAGAAGTTTTTATGTATATTAATTATGATAGTTACATTACTATTTCCTAGTAATATATATGCTAAAAGTGTTAATAATGAAAAAAATTATGCTAATGTAGTATTTTTTACATATTTTAATGGTGATTTAGAGGGTAAAAAATATATGGAAGATAATTATAAAACTATAATGGAGTATTATAATGGTTCTAGTGAAACTAGTGTTAAGAATTATTTAGAGAATATATCTTATAATAATTTTCATTTATATAATTTATTTCCTCAAATAAATGATAGTACTTTTATTCCAATTGAACTTAGTATTACAGAAGATGATGCGAATAATTCTAATTATGATTCAATTATTATTAGTGATGTTTTAAAAAAATATCCAAATGTTAGTGGAACAATTGATTATGATAATGATGGTATTGTTGATAATTTAACTATTATTTTAAGGAATAAAGCTGATAATGCTGGTTCTAATTCATCTCTTGTATCTCATAAGAGTGATTATCCTGGTGGTAATGATATAACATTATCTAATAAGTCTTTAGGTACTTATAATATGCTTAATACATATTCGATTAGAAATACTAAGAGTTCTGTTATTATTCATGAATTTATGCATTCTTTAGGTTATCCAGATTTATATAATAGTAATAATGATTATCCAGTATTTACTTGGGATATTATGGGTAATGTTATTTCACCACCTCCATATTCACTTGCTTATTTAAGAAGTTATTTTACAAATTGGCTTAGTATTGATGAAATTACTAAATCTGGAACTATTACATTAAATACTCAAGATAATAAAGATGGTAATCAAGCATATATAATTAAATCACCATTAAATGATTATGAATTTTTTGTTGTAGAATATAGAAAGAAACCAACTTTATTTGACAAGATAGACAGAAGTATAAGTAATAGTGGTGTTATTGTATATAGAATTAATACAACAATAACAGGTTTAAGTAATAAATTTGGTTCATATGGTGTATATGTATATAGAGATAATTCTTTTGCTTTAAATAGTACTCCATCTTCAGCAGTTTATAATACAGTTTTTTCTAAAGAACTTGGTAGAACAACTGTAGGTAATAGTGATTTAAATAGTAAAGGTAAAGCATTATTATATAGTGATGGAACTAATTCAGGTATAGTACTTAGTGAAATAGGTTCATCAAGTTCAAATAGTATTACATTAAATGTAAGTATTCCAAATAAAAATGATTTAGATGTTTGGAATGAATTAAAATATGATGATATTAATAAAAATAGTGGTTATAAAGTTCAAACATCTATAGAAATGAATAATAAAATATATGTGGGTTCAATAACAAATAATAAATTATATACTACTGTTTATGATAATGGTAATTGGAGTACTATATCAAATGGTACTAATATTGTTATTGGTGATGTATCTCCAAGTACAATGGAATTTAAAATAATTAATAATAAATTATATTTAATATATGGTTGTTGGAATAAAATAGGTGTTTATTCTTTAGAAAATAATATATGGAAAAAAAGAGCAGAATATAACTATTCAACTGGTTATATGAGTACTGAAGTAATAAATAATGAATTATATATTGCTAATATGTATGACAATAATAATGCTGAATTATTAAAATATAAAAATGATAATATAACTAAAGTAACTAATTATTATAGTGGTTCATTTGTAGGTGATCCAAAAGTTTTATCAATTAATAATAAAATATATTTAATGGTAAGAGAATCTAGTACTAAAAAGATAAAAATATATGAATATAGTAATAATATTCTTAAAGAAATTAATAATGATATATTAGTTAATTCATATGATGCGAAAGATTTAAATAATAAAATAATTATTGCTGGTAAAAATACTGGTGATATTGAATTATATGAATTTGATGGAACTAATTTTAAAAAGAAAACTGAAACTATTCCATATAATTTACCACAATTGTTTAAATCACAAGGTAATCTTTATTTAAGAACAATTAAAGATCCAACTGATATATATAGTAATGATAATGTATTAATGGTTTATTCATTATCCGATAAAGTTACAATGGAAGGAAATAATATTGCAAGTGGTGTAAATGCAGATTATAGTGGTGTATTTTCTATAGGTAATAGATTATATATTTCATATATAAAAGACGATATAACCCATATTAAGTATAAAGAATCAAATAATAGTTTATTATCTTTAAGTATTACATCACCAAATAAAACAACTTATACAGTTGGTGATAATGTAGATTTAACTGGTTTAAAAGTAATTGCTAATTATACTAAAAATAGAAAAGAACTTAGTAATAATGAATATACTATAACTAATCTTAATACAAATAAAGTGGGTAGTTATAGTGCTACTATAACATATGAAGGAATTAGTAATACATTTAATTATGAAGTAATTGAAAAAGTAATATTAAACCCACTTAAAAGCATTAACTTAAATAAAACTAGTGGTACAAAATATATAGGTGAAACAGAAAATTTAACTGTTATTTACAATCCAAGTAATACAACTGATAATAAAAATGTAACATGGACAAGTAGTAACAATAATGTTGCATCAATTAATAATGGAGTTGTAACTGCTAAAGGAATAGGTAATGCTATTATAACTGCTAAAGTTGGAAGTTTAACTGCAAGTTATAAAATAACTGTTATAAAACATGATAACCCAGTAATAGTAAAAGCAAATACTTTAACATATAATGGAAAAGAACAAGAACTCATAACAGTAAGTAATATTAAAGGTAATATTTGTTATTCATATAATCCTATTTCTAGTTGTTCAAAAAATGAAAGTATACCTAAAAAGATTAATGCAGGTGAATATACAGTATATTACTTTGTAAGTGGAGACAATAATTATAATAGTAAATCAGGTAGTATAAAAGTTAATATTAATAAAAAAAGTGGAAGTATTTCTTATTTAAATAAAAGTATAACAAAGACCCAAGGTGATCAAGCATTTACAAATGTACTTACAAAAACAGGTGATGGTATTATAAATTATTCATCAAGTGATAATAAAGTAGCAACTATAGATAAAAATGGTAAGGTAACAATTTTATCTTCTGGTAATACTGTAATAAAGGCAATAGTTATAGATGGTGAAAATTATTTTTATAATATAAAAGAAGCAAGTTATACTTTAACTGTAAATAAAAAAATAATAAATATTCCAATTACTAGTATAAGTTTAAATAAAACTAGTGGTATAAAATATATTGGAGAAACAGAAAATCTAGTAGTGTCTTATAATCCAAGTAATACAACTGATAATAAAAGTATTACATGGACAACTAGTAATAAAAAAGTAGCAACTATTAATAACGGAGTTGTAAAAGCAGTAGGAGTAGGTAATGCTGTTATAACTGCTAAAGTAATGAATAAAACTGCTACTTATAATATTACTGTAAAGAAAAAAGAAAATAGACCAATAACTTACAAATATACATATGATAGTTCTAAAAAAATAATATTTAAATTAAATAATAATGTTAATATAAATACATTTAAAAATAATTTAAATTATAGTTCTATAATAAAGAGTAACAACAATATCTTAAGAGATAATGATTTAATTAGAACAAATATGACTATAACATATACAGATGATGAAGGTAATGTTCAAATATATAATACATCTGTTTTAGGTGATGTTAATGGTGATGGTAATATTAATGCATTAGATTATGTAAAAATAAAAAATCATATTATGAATACTAAAAAAATACTTAAAGATGTATTTATATTATCAGCTGATTATAATAATGATGGAAAGATAAGTGCATTAGATTATGTAAGAATAAAAAATTATATTATGAATGGAGGTAAATAATGAAAAAGTTTTTAGTAATTTTAATTACGTTATTATGCTTTTTTCCTATAAATGTATTTGCTAGTGGAAGTATTAGTGTTAATAGAGGAAGTTTATCTATTACAAAAGGAAGTTCTTCTTCATTTGTAGTAAGCGCAAATAATGCAGCAGGAAGAGTTGATATTTATTCAAGCAATTCATCAGTTGCTAAAGTAAGCACTAGTTCATCATGGCTTGATAATAATTCTGTAACAGTTACTGTTACTGGTGTAAATGATGGGAATGCTACTATTATTGTTAAAATAACTGATGCAGCAACATATGATGAAGAAGCATTATCTGGAACAAGAAGTGTAAGTGTAAATGTTTATTCTAATACTAGTTCAAATAATGTTTCAAATAATAATTCACAAAATAGTAATCAAAGTAAACCATCGAATTCAAGTAAATATAATAATTCATCTAATACTAAAAAAAATGAACCTATAAAAAATGATGCAACTTTAAGTAGTTTAAATGTTAAAAATTATGATATTGGATTTGATAAAAATAAAGAAGAATATAATATTGAAATAGAAAATTATATTAATTCACTTGATATAGATGCTAAAGCAAATATGTCTACATCAAAAGTAAATATTGAAGGCAATAAAGATTTAAAAGTAGGGGATAATACTATAAATGTTATTGTTACAAGTGAAGACGGTACTAAAAAAATATATAAAATTAATGTAAAAAGAAAAGATGAGGTAGTTGAAACAACAATAGATAAAATAAATGAAGTAATTGATGGTACAACTAAAGATACTGTTAAGATAAAAATAATAGATAATTTGAAAATATCAAAAGATATAATTGATAAGATAAATTCAAGTAAAAAGAATATTATTATTAATAAATATGATAATGATAAGATTGTCTATTCTTGGAACTTTAAAAGTGGTAATATGAATTTTAAAAAAGAATTTGATTCTAATATATCATTTTCTGATAAAGATTTAGAAAGCTTACGTAAAAAAAATAATTATTCTGAAATGTATAAAGTTATATTTGGATATAATGGAGATATTAGTGATTCTATAATAAAATTAAATGTTTCAGGAAAATTTAACAATAATGATAAAGTAAATATTTATAAATATGATAAAGAAAGTAATAGTTTTATATTAATCAAAAATGATATAGTTGTAAAAGATAATATGATTGAATTTAATATAAATAAAGCAGAAGATTTAATATTATCAAAATCAAAATTAGATAATAAATCAATTAATGAATTTTGTAGTAGTATTAAAAAACCATTTAATTACTTTATTATTATATCTATAGTTGAGTTATTAATAATATTTGTATTAATATATTATTTCTTATTTTATAAAAAAATAAGAAAACAAGATATAGTAACAAATGATGTTAAAAAGAAAAATAACAAAAAAGTTATAAAAACAAAAAATAATAAGATAAAGAATCAAGCTAAAAAATAACTTGATTCTTTTATTAATTAACTTAAGAAATTGTTTGACCTTAATATATAATTGTGATATATTGTCTATGCATGTTAGGTGATAAAAATGAAAAAAATAATAATATATATTTTATTAGCGTTATTATGTATGATAACTATATTTTGTTTTTCTAGTAAGAATACTATGGAATCTAATAGTACAAGTAAAAACTTAATTAGGTATTCAGTAAGAGTATATGAAAAAGTTACTAATAAAGAAGTAGATGAAGAAAAAGTTATTACTAAATTAAATTATCCAATTAGGAAACTTGCTCATTTTAGTATTTATTTCTTACTTGGAATATTTGTTTATAGTATATTTTCTTGCACTAAAGTAAAACATAAATTACTTTTATCAATGTTTATATGCATAATATATGCATCATTAGATGAAACACATCAATTGTTTGTATATGGTAGAACTGCACAAGTATTAGATGTATTAATTGATAGTGTAGGTAGTTTAATTAGTATGTTAATTATTAAAGTTATAAAAAATAGAAAAAAATATTGATTATATTTATCTATATTGTTATAATTTAATTAAATGAAGGGCTTGTATAGACTTTATAAAAGTTTATGCATGTCCTTTTTTATTTTATATTAGTAGGAGAGAAGTTATGAAGAAGTATGGTATTTTAATTTTAGTAGTATTTATTAGTTTATTAAGCATTAAAGATGTTTATGCTCATCCTGGAAGAACAGATTCTAGAGGTTGTCACTATTGTAGAACAAATTGTGCTAAATGGGGTTTAAGTAATGGTGAGTATCATTGTCATAATAATGGAAGTAGTTCAAATTCAACATCTAATTCAGTAAAGAATATATATGGTTGTACAGATTCTAATTCAATAAATTATAATTCGGGAGCCAATGTAGATGATGGAAGCTGCATCAAGAAAGTTTATGGTTGTACAAATAAAGATGCTTATAATTATGATCCAAATGCTAATGTTGATAATGGAAAATGTGTTGATAAAATATTTGGATGTACAAATGAAAAGGCATATAATTTTAATTCAAAAGCAAATACTAGTGATGGAAGTTGTTTATTTAAAATAGAAAAGACGTTTAATAAAAAAATAAAATATAAAACTAAGTATAAATATAGCTTTTTTAGAAAAAAAGGATCAATTATTCAAAAGGGAAAGAATGGTAAAAAGAAAATAACAAAAGAAATTATAATAGATGAAAATAATAATATTACTAATGAAAAAGTAATAAAAGAAAAAATTATTACAAAACCAAGAAATAAAATTGTTATAACTAAAAATAAAAAATAAATTTTTTTTATTTTTTATTGATTTACTCGGTAACATATGTTACCATAGATACAACAACTGGAGGTACAACTATGAATCAAGAACAGATAATGTTATTATCAAAAATGAAAAAACTTATAATAAAAAATAAAAGAAGGTTTGCTATAAGAAATGATGGAACTGATTATATTTCTGATTTAGCTGAACTTGGTTTAACAGAGGATGAAGCTTGGAATGAAATATTAAAATTAAATAATTATTTCTATTATCCAGATCCTAGACCTTATTATTATGGTAGTGGAGCATTGATTTTTAAGAAAAAAATAAATGAAAATATAGCATATATAAAATTAAAAATTGAAATTGGAAATTTTGGTGAGAAAACAGTTTGTTTGTCTTTTCATAAAAGTTATAGGAGGTAATATTATGTTTAAATGTGATAATTGCGGTTCATCTGATACTTATGTTAAAAATTATAAGCATGAGTATAATATAAAAGGTGAAAAAGTTATTTTTGAAAAAGAAAGAAGATTTTGTAGAAAGTGTAATAAACTTGTTTTTGATGCTTATCTTGATAATGAGGCATCAAAGGAAGCAATAAAAAAGTACAATAATATAATAGGAATTTGTGCAGAAGATATTATTAAACTAAGAAAAAAATATTCTTTAAGTCAAGAACAATTTGCAAAAATAATAGGATGTGCCAAAAAAACTTTAGTAAGTTATGAAAATTCTAAATCAATTCCTAATGATATTTATTTAATAACAATTAAAACACTAATTGATAATCCGGATATAATAATTTATTTAATTGATTCAAATAAAAACAGATTTGATGATAAAGAATATAATACTATAATTAGTAAAGTAAAAAAAGGTATTGGACCTAATATAAGGAATTCTGAAGATTTAACACTAAATGAATATAATGGTTATACAAAATTATCTTTTGAAAAATTAAAAAATTTAATTTTAATATTATGCAAAAATTCCATAAATAAAACTAAATTACTAAAAGAAATGTTTTATTGTGATTTTTTATGTTATAAAGAAAATGGTGCTTCAATAACTGGTCTTGTATATTCTAAATTAAACTACGGACCAGTACCTGATGATTATGAAAAAATACTAGATAACTTTGTATCTAGTAAAGTATTGGATTGTGATTCTAAGTTCAAAAATGATTTTGTTAGTATTATATATAGTTCTAAAGAAAAAATAGATTATAGTATATTTAACGATGAAGAAATAAATGTTATAAAAAAAGTTAATGAGTATTTTAAAAATTTTAATTCACAAAAAATAGTAGAGTTTTCTCATAATGAAGCTGCATTTATAAAAACAAAGTTTTATAAAAATATAAGTTATGATTATGCTTTTGATATTAATTTATAGTACTATATTTAGTACTTTTTTCTTTACATCTTTTTGTAAATAATTAATATCTATATTTTATATAATTATTTTAGTGTGTTATAATAAATAAAAGTATAGGAGAGAGATTATGAAAAAAGAAAAATGGAGCAAACGGCATTCCAGCGGTTTTCGAAAATGGCTCATAACAGTGTTGCTGGCGATATCCGTGCTGATGACCGGCTACAGCGTTCTGAAAGAGACTGGGGACGTGCTGCTGGATCAGGCGAAGGCATGGATGGAGGAAGGAATCGATGGGGCGCGGGACGAGGCAGGAGATGACGGTGATGTAGCGTCAGATAAGAAATGCGGCGGCACATCCGCTGCAGAAACGCCAGAGGACGGCTTCTGGGGCACTGAAATCCCCGTCTATCAGGGAAAGGCCTGGATCGAATTAAACAACAACGTTCCGCTTTTTACGAAAAAGGACTACTCGACGAAATCCTTTGAAACCTACGGCGAGCTGGACAGCCTTGGCAGATGTACGACCGCTTATGCAAACGTCGGGCAGGATTTGATGCCGACCAAAGAGCGGGAGAGCATCAGCCAGGTGAAGCCGACCGGCTGGCAGAAGTCGGAATATGACGGAATCGATGGAAAATTTCTGTATAATCGTTGTCATCTGATCGGTTACCAGCTGACGGCGGAAAATGCAAACGAGAAAAATCTGATTACCGGGACACGTTATTTGAATGTCACTGGGATGCTGCCGTTTGAAAATATGGTGGCGGATTATGTAAAAGAAACAAAGGGACATGTCCTGTACCGGGTAACGCCGGTGTTTTATCAGGATGAGCTGGTTGCGCGCGGCGTCAAAATGAAGGGCTGGTCGGTAGAGGATAACGGGGAAAGCGTATGCTTCAACGTGTTTGTATACAATGTACAGCCCGGAATTTCCATCTGCTACGCGGACGGTACGAGCAGCAGGATTGCGCAGGAAGAGACCACAGATCCTTCGGCGCAGAAAATTTATGGGAACAGGCGCTCGAAAATTTACCATTGTCCCGGACAGGCGGCGTATGAGGAGATGAAGGATTCCCCGAACCTCGTGATTTTCGACAGCGAGGAGCAGGCACAGGCAGATGGTAAGAGTTATTCTTGTTCTCATGTTTCTTTGGATTTTAGCGGTTCTTATTTTTCTGCCGGAGTTTCCGGCTGCTGCTTCACACGC
>OLPG01001392.1_pt1 | contig 20354 bp, 15 predicted proteins | sample 1672311 | NCBI WGS metagenome assembly OLPG01 (sample SAMEA3136670, study PRJEB25190) | human gut metagenome | biome: human gut; feature: human-associated habitat; material: faeces | place: Austria | collected 2013 | reverse complement strand
CGGCAGCTAATGCATTGATAGTCAACATTCCCAAACTAGGCATACAATCAATCAGGATATAATCATAATCCTTTTTCAAATCTGACAGATACAGCTTTAATGTCTGCTCTCTGCTCATGGCATTTACTAGTGAAATTTCCATGCCCGATAACCCGATATTGGTCGGAATAATATCTACACCCTCTTTGTGATGTAAAATTCCCTCGTCATACACAAATGGTTCGTCTTGTAATACTTTCTTCATTTGTGTATCCAACGTAATTGGAAGATTATCTGCATCAGTCCAACCTAAAGCAGTTGTTAAGTCTCCCTGTGGAGCAGCATCGACCAATAATACTTTTCGCCCCTGATGTGCAAGACCGATTCCCAGATTTAAAGTTGTTGTGGTCTTGGCTGTTCCTCCCTTCTGATTTGCAAGAGCGATAACTTTACATTTGGTCATATGGTTTCCTCCTTCCTCGAAAAATTTAATAGCCAATCCGTTTTACGGGACTGGCTATGTATAAAAATAAGCATGAAAAAACCGATTGGCTCTTGGTGAACCAATCGGCTATGTACTATTAGCAGACAATTTTTTGATTTTTAGGAATAACGGCCTCTGATAATGTTGCACTATTATTTTTAACATCTGTTACAGCCTCATCTGCAGATTCATGAGTTTCTAACCATAGTTTTTCCTCTAATTTTAAATGTTCCATCAAAAAGTCATGTCGCTTAGAATAATCATCAAAAATTTCGCTCCATTTCAGTACATATATTTTAGTCAAACCGTCATCCTGACAATGAACTAAATGTTGCTCTCCTAAATGCTTATGACTTTCTAATTCTCCCGAAATATAATGACTTTTATCAAATTCATTTCCAACCAAATAAAACGTCCATTTAACATTACCTGCATTAAATCTTGGAGTGTCTTTTATTACTCGCATATATTTTTTTACTTGTGATAATTCTTTTTCTCCTAATTTTATTTTAGGTCTTTTTAATTCAACAACAACATTTTCTGTTACTTTACCCTGACGATCTTGACGTAACATATATATATCCATTTCTTTATTTTTATCAGGATGCTCTATATGTATCTCTTCTTCCATTCCAGTTTCCGCTTTTATCATTCCCTTTAATGCTAATTCAAAATCAGGTTCAGCTGATGTAATTAAATTGTATTGTTCTCCAAAAATCCAATAATGATTTTCTACTAATTCTTGTACATGTGTTACTTCATATGAATTAAACTCTTTATTAAACACAATTTCTTTTAATGCCTGAATAACTTTCTGCCTATCACATAATAATTTTATTGTTTTTGTTATATTACTTAATGAACTGTATTCAAGTATACCAGATAATTCCTTCCGTTCCTCTTCATCCAGTTCAATTACACCTTGTAATATTTTAAACAACTCTGGTTTGTTTCCATTATCCATAATAAGCCTTAATAATTGTAATGTGATTTTTTTATTATCATTACTTAAGCCTGTGAAAATTTTAGGCTGTGCAGCATATAAAGCACCTACAAGACTATCTAGTTCTTTCTTTTGATACGCCTGTATAAAATTCGTCGTATCAAATTCCGGATACAATTTATCATCTATCAGTTTTGAAATATAAGCATCTGAAGCTTCTTTCAAATACCTACTTCTATATTTAATAAGAAATGTATTAATTCCATTTATTAAAATTTTGTATTCATCATCACACTTATTAGGAAATAAGTCCCCTTGACCTTCTATCTCCTCATTTGTAAAATGAAAATCATCAAAATAACTACTTTTTATATACACGCTATGAAAAAAATGGTCTGCCCTTTTGTTTAATTTTGTAGTTTCTTTATATCTTTCTTTATTATCTGAACCAAGATAATATATTCGCGAATATTCATTCCCCAATTTTTGCTTCCATTGAACAAAACGAACATCATACGTCTCCTTACACCCATATTTAGAAACATCCATATTTTCAGTATGCTCAACAAAATCTGAATAATCTATGCATTCTTTATCAACGATAATTTTATAGTCATTTTCTTTATTCAATTCCAAAAACCAAAAAAATTCTTCTTTGATTTTATTGATAATATCTTCTTTTTCCATGGATTCTAATTGTGTAAAACTTACCTTTGTTCCCGTCAATTTTTCTACTTTACACGGAAGTTTTTCACCATTGTCATCATATTGATTTAGAGAATCTTTATTCATAGAGATGTAATACTCATATGTATCCCCATCTTTTCGATATACAGTATCCCACCTTGCCGTCTGAGAAAATGCAAAAAATGTCAGACGACCAATCCCTTTTCTCCCATGAGGTAACGTATGATTTGTTTTCTGAGACGCATTTGCTTTTTTAGAATCATTAAATGGTTGAAATTTATATTTCAATTCATCATAATTAATTCCACATCCATTATCACGTATTGTAATCATATTGATGAGTCCCATTTTATTTCGATTTAACTCAACTTCTACTTGTGTTGCAAATGCATCAAATCCATTCCAAATATATTCACAAATAGCATCTAACGGCTTTATATTTTTCAAATTTTTTTGTATGCCTTCTGGTGTAATAAGAACACTTTTCATCTTTTCACTCTTTTCTATTGTAATTTATAAAACTATATAATACTTTTCAATATCTATAAATAGAATGTACTACCTTTGGATTTTTCAATCATACATTAACTCCTTTTTCTCTCACATAATCGGTAATATCTTCTACCAAATATTCCTTTCCCTGTGTATGAAGAACATCGTAACATTTAATAATATAGTTATCCAAAATTCCGGTTGAATTTAATATTTTATACACTTTGGCTGGAGACATCTTCCATTTATCCGCAAGACTATACAACATGAATATTGAAAAGCTCAATTCTTTTTTCTCACACATAATCACTACCAACCTTTCTGTCATATTCATATTTAGATTATAACAAGTATTTTATGTTCATACACTATATTTTTTAATTATTATCCAAAAAAGCAGGCAACGAAAAGTCACAAAACCTCTTCATCCACCCGCTTTTCACATATATTCTCACCACTACCACTTCCACAACATCTGGATGTTCAACCACCCACATACCACAAAATACCACCTGTTTTGTGACTTTCTCATGCTAGGAGACAAAATATTCCACTGCGTTGTGTGGAAAAAATTCCTTCATCTCCCCGTAAAGCTGCGCCGCCAACGTCTTATTGTGTGCAATGATCAGCGTCGGTTTGTTCAGCTGCTGAATAACATTTGCCATAGTAAATGTCTTACCGGAACCTGTGACTCCAAGCAACGTCTCGAACTGATTGCCCTCCTTGAAGCCTTTGACCAGTTTTTCGATTGCCTGGGGCTGGTCTCCTGTGGGTTGGTATTCGGAATGAAGTTTGAAGATTTGTTGTGAATCCTGCACAAAAGCACCTCCTAGTTTTTATATCAAAAAAGTTCGTCTATCAGGCAGAAATTCGTCGAAGCACATTCTCCGATTTCACCCAAATATGCCTCTTGACGAATTCTGTTCACCACTTGACATTTTATAGACTTATAAAAAGTAGTAAAACTAACGTGGGCGAATTAACACTCAAATGTAAGAGCTATTATATCATGGAAATATGGAATTGTATACGCAAAGCGAACATTAGTTCTATAATTTTTTCTACATTTATCAGCGTATCCAGAACATTTTCTATATTATCCTTCTTCTTTTCCGCTAATACTTCTTCTATATAAGAAAGCAATTCCGGTGGAATCTCCTCAGCTATAATATTTCCATTATCTCCATATACATCCATGGTTATCAACTCTCTTGCATCTCCCATCAACTTGGCTACTGCCTTAGGAGAGAAATTGTGTCTGTTTTTAGATTTCCATGTTCCCATGCCATGAGTATATAATAATTTCTGATTTTTAGCTACCTAACCCACCGTCTAAAGCCAGTGGGATTGCGGTAGCCTTATTTCAATCTATTTCGCAAAATTTCCATGGATTCTCCTGCTCTTTCTGCTGTTCCTCTGCGAAATATCCGCTTCTCCATCCCATTTCTACGTACCATAATCTCCGTATCCTGCACATGATAATAATTCATAAAATATTATTCACATTTCATCCTATACAAATCATCGGATCAATGATATAATTTACTTGTTTTAATGGTTACAGATATATTAAAAGTATTGTGGTATATGCAGGATTGTCATTGTAATCCCTATTCCGCTAATAATACCAGTAATACATCGCCGTCGATTGTTGCTCAGGATACCAAATATATATTGGGCAATTCCATCAATAACAGTCGGGCATATCATAACAAATGATATCCACAGTGGAAATATCATGTTCAACCAAACATGTGCTACCAGATACGTTATAAGAATACTGGTAATTAATGCAAAACAACGCCAGCAGACAGGAAAACAAAATTTTCCTAAATGTGGCGCGGTATCCGGTTTTTCATTGCAAAATGGTATTTTTCCAAAATTTTCTTTTATATATCTGATTGGTTTCATATTCATAAACAAAGGAGAATTATATGCTATACATTTTATTAGTCATCATTGCCATTTTAGTAATCTGTGTATTATGTAAACATCTTAAAAACTAAGACTACTATAACACAACCCGTTTTTTCATACAATAATTGAAAAACATAGTCTCAAATAAGGATTCTAATGCATCACCATATTATATAGGATCCTTATTTTTCTGTAAATTTTTCGTAAATTATCGTTTTTTTCTTGACGAATCTTTTTTTTCGTATTAAACTAGCCAAGGTTTTGAAGCAAACAGCTGAAACCAATTCAAATTTACAATAATTCAAATCCAAAACTCTTTTACAAAAGAGTTCAAAAATTTTCAACAGGAGGTGTGATCATGGACAATTGTGATAGTACAGGACGAAGTATGATCTGCGGTGGCAGACAATGGGAACTGAATATGCAGCTGTTCCATGTGATTCACTGATTCCTGCATTTTCATTTCCAATTGAAGATAAGATTGTTATAAAAATATTCGAAAAAACAGTTTGTTTATATATTTAACGGATTCATTCGCTCAATAGAATTGTTCATTATTTCCCATATTTTTATTTCATTCATTTTCCCACCGTATACGATCAGTTCATATGTAATTCGTAAATGAACTGTAAAAATTCCTATACTGCACAGTCTGCAACTGTAACATTAGCTTTCGGAATTTCGTAAGCGGTGATTTTTTATGCCCTTTTTTCAGAGGTACACTATTGCATTACCATTCTGCCTTTAAAAGATGACAAATGTACCTAAGTACCGGAGGGCTGTCAGGAGGAAATGAGATGAAAAAAACATTAAAAAGACCAAACTATGCAGAAGAATTACTGAAAATCATTCAGAGCCCGTTAAAAAATGAAGTCCTGCTGGATCGGCTGAATGACTATCATGAGAGAGATATTGCGGATGCGCTGGAACTGCTGTCACCACAGCAGCGCAAAAAACTGTACCCGGTACTCGGTGCCGAAAGGCTTGCAGAGATTTTTTCCTATCTCGAAACACCGACACAGTATCTGTCTGAGCTCAGCATCAACCAGGCTGCAAAGATCGTATCCTTCATGGATTCTGACGATGCGGTAGATATTCTGGAACAGATGGAAGCATCCGCAAAAGAGAAAATCGTAACACTGCTGGATGCAGGTTCCAGCCACGACATCCGTCTGATCCTCTCCTACGACGAGGACGAGATTGGAAGCATGATGACTACAAACTTCGTAGCCATCCGCAAAGATCTGAGTATCCGCCAGGCCATGCGGGAACTGGTGACACAGGCTGGTGAAAATGATAATATCTCCACGGTTTACGTGGTAGATGATGCGGATAAATTTTACGGTGCCATCGATCTGAAAGATCTGATCATTGCCCGCGAAACCGATGAACTGAATGGCATCATCAGTACATCCTATCCGTATGTAACAGATCATGAAAAAATTGATAACTGCATCGAAACCATCAAAGATTATGCCGAAGATTCTCTGCCAGTTCTGACTGACAACGGAAAACTGATCGGTATTCTGACTGCCCAGGATATTGTGGAAGCCGTAGACGATGAGCTTGGTGAGGATTACGCAAAGCTGGCTGGTTTGACCGCAGAAGAAGATCTGCACGAAAAAACATCCACCAGTATCAAAAAACGTCTGCCATGGCTGATCATTCTGCTGTTTCTCGGCATGGCGGTATCTTCTGTGGTCGGTGTATTTGAGACAGTTGTTGCCGTACTGCCCATTGTTATGTGCTTCCAGTCCCTGATCCTTGATATGGCAGGAAACGTTGGTACCCAGTCTCTGGCTGTTACCATCCGCGTTCTGGTAGATGAGACACTGACTGCAAAGCAGAAATTCAACCTTGTTTTGAAAGAAATGAAGGTCGGATTCCTGAACGGACTTTTCCTTGGAATCCTTTCCTTCATATTTATCGGACTTTACATCTGTGTATTAAAACATTATCCAATGGGACATGCATTTTTGATTTCCGGCTGCGTTGGATTTTCCCTGATGGTAGCCATGGTAATTTCCAGTATGGTCGGCACTTTGATTCCAATGTTTTTCCACAAGATCAAAATTGATCCTGCAGTTGCTTCCGGTCCGTTGATTACAACCGTCAATGATCTGGTTGCCGTTATCACTTACTATGGACTCGCATGGCTGCTTCTGATCCATGTGCTGCATATGATTTAATTTACAGACAAAGACAGCTGTATCCGAAACAACACGTTCGATATACAGCTGCCTTTTTCATTGCGATCAGTCCCCTATCACCTACATAACACTTAACCGGATCAGCCGGACTTCAAATGGCTCGAGGTGTTCGTACAGACAGATACTTCCATCTTCCTGACGATTCACATAATCAGTCGTGTGAAGCGGCTGATTCTTTTCGTTGATATAAACAATATCCGCAGATGAAATCCGCGCTGCTCTTCTATAATTTTTGCAAAATCCATACGGATTTCCATTATTTTCATTCAGCACACTCGTTGCTTTCAGATACGTCCGCTCTTTTGCATGTTCCAGACAAATTTCATAAGTCAGATCATGTTCTGGCTCCAACATCCCCGGGCTGATTTCATTCTGATCCAGCTTTCTCTGACAATATGCTTCTGACAGGTGCAGATAATTATATAATAAGATCTGAATTTCCCCGTCCTCTGACTTCGTGATCAGATAATTTTCCCCTTTTTTGATAAAATAGGAACCCATTTTTGCCAGCATCTCATACACATAGTAAGAAGGTTTTTTTATAAAATCATAGGTAAAGATCCCACGTTTTCCCTGAAAAGACCCCTGTATCATCTGATCCTCTGAGACATTTTCCAGCGGATCCATCACTCCAAAGGCAATCCCCGTCTGCCAGCAATCAACCATACTTTTTACAATATATGCCGGATAAAACATGGTATCCTGAAGGGCGTTGTTCCAGCCCAGATCGTAATTCCACTCCGCCACATACCAGGTCCTCACCTTCCATCCACAATCCTCATTATTGTTCAAAATCCTCCGTATCACATCATACACTGCATCCCTTTGCTGCATAATGCCGGCAGGCTGACGTCTCTGGATACTTTGCGGCGTATCATCCACGGTATACAGATTCATCATGACAAAATCCGGTTCGCAATGCTGCTTCTGATAAAAGGATGCAAAACTGTCCATCCACTCCGGATACAGTAAATTTACTGACATTAAAGCCGACGTCCCAACCTGAAACCGCTCATCGATTGCTTTGATCACCTTCCAGGTAGACAAATACAGACGATAATAATTTTCACGCTGCAGTGCAGAATAATTGATCCGCGGATTGTCCGGTGAATTCCACACACAGAATTTCCATTTCAACACCTGACTGCGGCCATACCGTTCCACCATATGTTCCACCACATGGTATACCAGCCGATCCCATTGCTGCATATCCGTCGGCATATCGGAGATAGAATTGCGCATCAGTGCGTCTTTATTTACATTCTCCACCATAAGAAACGGTACAAAAGACAGTTCTACAAATGGGATCAGACCACACTCTGCAATAAAATCAAATAGCTGATCCATCCGGTAAAAGCTATAATGCGGTCTTCGATCCCTTTCTTTTACATAAATTTCCATATCATCATGAAACAGTTCATGAAAATAAATACCGGTAAAATGTAATTTTTCCGCAAGCTCCCGCACCATCTTACGCACCGGATGAAGCAACAGATAGCTGGCTTTCCGAATCGTCAGAATCCCTCCGGGCTGATCCAGACTGACAAATTCATCCAAATCTACTCCGGTAATCAGCTGTTTTTTCCCGGGATGTCTGATCAGTTCTGCCCCGGCAAGATCCGCTTCCAGTTGCTGCAGAAACGCTGCCAGTTCCTGCTCCTCATCTGCCTGCAGCCGTGCAGGTGCTTCCGTCTTCTGCTGTCTGCGGTATTCGCTAGGCAGAATCTGATAATACTCCCGAAATTTGGTGCTGAAAGATCTGGCATTTTTAAAACCGCTCTCCTCTGCGATCTGGTCAATGGTTTTCCTGGCATCCCGCAGCTGTCCCGCTGCATGCAACAGGCGAATCTCATTGATATATTTCAGGAAACTGGTGTCCAGCTTCTCCCGGAACATTTTGGAAATATACGAACTGCTGACAAAAAACTGTTCCGCCAATGCCGCCAGAGTCAACGCTTCCGTATAATGCTGCGAAATGTAAAACAGCACATTCTGCATCATCGGGAACTCTGTGTCCGGTATCTCTGTCTCAACCCGGAAGTCACGCAGCAGATGCTCCAGAAGCTGATAAGACCATTTCATTTCACGGACATATGCACACACATTTTCCTGCTGTATCTCCTGCACTAGATGTAAGATATCGCAGATTACTTCGTGATACCGTTCTTTGTGGAGTTCCATGACAGAATTGCACTCCAGCCTTCCCGGCGCCGCTCCCTGCCCCGACATCAGCTTTGTCAGGTCAACCCCGCAGAGCAAACAGCTCCCGGAAACATCAGACAAACTGAAATACTGAAAGGGTTCAATCATTACAACATCCCCCTTCTTCAGTTCCAGAATTTTCTTTTTCAAAAAAAGCTTCACTGTCCCGGACAGCGGTATCAGAAAGCTATAATCTGATGACCACTCCGGCTCCTGCCGTCCTTCTTTCCTAACCATAAAATGAACCATTTTCATTCTCCCAACATGTTATTTCTTGTCCCATGTTTTCTTTTACCACATTTTATTTTACTGCGCAATTGCCTGCATGTTATCTCCGTCTTTTTCACGATTGTACAACAAAAACCGGGGGAATAAAACCCCCGGCTCTGTCACGCTCTATGATCAGAATACTACTTTTCCGTTTACTACATTCCACCAGCCATACTCGTTTGCTGCACGGCCTGTATAACCGAAATCGATTTTTCCACCATTTACATACCACCAGCCGTACTCATTCGCTGCCAGTCCGGTGTAATTAAAGTTGATACTTCCATTCTGGACATACCACCAGCCATACTCATTTGCTACAAGTCCGTTGTAATTAAAGTCAACTTTTCCACCCTGTACCATAAACCATCCATTTTCATTAGCGGCAAGTCCGTTGTAGCTGAAATTAATGCTTCCATTCTGGACATACCACCAGCCATACTCATTTGCTGTCAGTCCGGTGTAAGCAAAGTTGATACTTCCGTTCTGTACCATCCACCAGCCATACTCATTTGCTACAAGTCCGGTATAGCCAAAGTCCACCATGCCGTTTACAACCATGAACCATCCCTGGTCATTTGATGCAAGTCCGGTATAAGTAAAATCAACTTTTCCGTTCTTTACATACCACCAACCGTAAGCATTTGGAGCAAGGCCGGTTGCATCTGTGGCAACTTTACCATCGATATAATAGTTCCAGTTTCCATTTTCGTCTGCCTCATTTGCAAGTCCATCCGGAATCGTCACACCTGATGTTACAAACTGGATTCCTTCCACTCTCGCATTTGCATTTTTAAATACCAGATATACGTTATGAACACCTGATGCACCGCTCAGATCAGTAGAGGCTGTTGTATAACCAAGCTCTGTGTAAGTTCCGGCATCCACGCCATTTTCCGAAGTACGTGCACTGGTAACAGCTTCTGTTGCACCATAGTTTACCGAACCGATCAGTTTTCCGTCCGGAGCATCCAGACGAAGCTCGATACCGTTCTGAGCCTCTGTGGAAGCAACATTCAGGACAGCCTGTTTTACCTGATCCAGATCCACGTTCAGAAGTGCTGTGTATGCACCTGCTTTTTTTGCCATAACTGCAAATATCTCATCGCTGTCTGCTGCTGCGGCTTCTGCGGTATTTCCTTTGGAATACTCTACATATTTTACATCAGATACTGTAAAGGAAGAGGACCATACATTCAGTTTTTCTGCAGTATCAGCGTTGCTGAGTGTACTTCCGGATACTTTTACTTTTTTGTTCAGTACATTCTCACCCTTCAGATCGGAAGAATGTGCCGCATACAGCTGGTAAGTACCGTCTTCTACCACATACTCACCTGCGTTGACATCCCATACTTCCAGTGCGGAAGCGTCTACATGAATGTCTACATTTGCAGATTCTCCTGCTTTCAGAGCAACCTTTTCAAAACCAACCAGTTTTTTCTGCGGTGCTGTATCACCATAAGATGAATCCGGATTCGATGCATAGATTTCCACAACATCAGAAGTATCTACGTTTCCTGTATTTTTTACAGTTACAGATACATCGATATTTCCATCTTTATCTGCTTTTGCATTCATACCGGAGTAAGTAAATTCTGAGTAAGACAGACCGTATCCAAACGGATAAGTCACATCTTCATCATCTGCATACATATAAGTCAGATGTGTCTGCTCCATATCTGTCTCTGTCATATCTACGGTCACATTATCGTCAATGTCATCCAATGTCAGACCTTCTACCAGATCCGGTCCGATGTTTGCCATGGCATTCTCCGGAAGTGCATATTTATCAATAGCCGGAAGTGCATCCTTGGATTTATACCAGGTACTTACGAGACGTCCGGTTGGTGCTGCCTCCCCGTAAAGGACATTTACAAGTGCGGTTGCATCATACTGTCCACCGAATGCGTTAAATACGATGGCAGATACATTTTCATCATTCTGTAACGCTTCTGCTTCCACCGGATATTCGGTATTGATGATAACGATGGTCTTTTTACCCTCTTTCGCATAGTTTGCTGCAACGGTAGATACCATGTCCATCTGATCCTCACTGAGACTCAGATATTTACGGTCAATACCCTCACCGGAAATACCGTTGTACGGCTGTCCGACAACTACAATGGCATAATCCGTATCTGCTGCCAGTTCTTCGGAATCCGCACCAGCCTCTTTTATCGTTTCTTCTTTGAAAGTATATGGTGTCTTATCTTCTGCACTTTCAAATGCTGCGATACCGGTTGCCAGATTTCCTCCGAGAAGGAACGGAAGATTCGGTCCCTGAATCGGCTGTGCATCACCATTTAATTTTATTTTTCCATCCTCTGTTGTCTGCAGATACCAACCTAATTTATCGCTGAGTGCCCAAGTGGTGGAAAAATCAGTATCATTGTATTTATCACCCATTTTCAGGTAATAATTTCCATCCTCATCCGCTGCACGTTTTGACATGAAAGTCGGCATGTTGCTGACTGCAGTTGCCATTCCGGCACTTGCTTTCATGCTGTAAGATCCGTTATTGGAAACTGCCGCATCATACAATCCCATGGTATTGCCCGGCAGAGAATTGTTTTTCACACCTGCATTGATCCATTTCTGATTTGCCAGAGAAAGCAGACTGAATGCATCCTGTCCCCAGTCCGCATACTCAAATAAATACTTAGACTGATCTGCTGCCTGTGTGCCCTCTTCCGGGTTGGAAACTGTGAGCTGTGCACCGTTCTCATCCTCGGTGGCTGTTACATATCCACCGGCTGTCTTGTACGCAACCACGCGGTTTCCGGTGGAATAAGATACATTATCGCTGCCAATCTGGCTCTGTACTGCCTCCAGTATATTATCGCCTGCGCCCTGTACATAAGTATTATATTTCTCATCATTGACATCCAGTTCGGAAGAATACTGTCCGTACTGCATCGTTTCTGCCATCACACCATAGACACCGGCTTTGGAATCACTGGATAACGGAAGCGTATGATTTTCATTTTTCAGCAATACCACAGACTCTTCAGCCATCTGAAGCTCTGTCTCCTGGCTTGTTTTGGAAGAATGATCTGTCTTGATATCCGTATACGGATAGTAACGCGGCTGACCGTTTTCATCTCGTTCATCCAGTGCGCCGGAACGTGCCATGGTTACAATTGTCGGACGTGCTACTTTATATACATCATCCTCTGTCAAACCTTCCACATGATTCTCCACCGCGGTTTTGATCGTCTGTGCAATGTCAGCATCTGCAATACCGGTGGTTCCTCCCTGAATATGACCAGCCAGAATCATGGATGCGGTACGATCCAGAAGGGAAGAAGAATACAGCTTATCATATCCGTTGGAAAATCCGGATGCATTCAGTCGGTACTGCTCGTCGATATAACCATACTCAGCCATAAAATCACAACCTGTAGTCACACCGTCTTTGCTTATTTTCTGTGCAAAATCATGGATAAATGTGGATGTCGTCGGTACACGGTTCATGTTTCCGTAAGAAGACATATAACCGGTGATCGTTCCATCTGAAAATGGCTTCTCAGCCGCTTTTCCATAATACTCATAGAATGTACGAGTACTTACGTTGTTGCCGCCCTGCAGACGGAAAAACTCGGAATTGTACGTGGTCCAATGCTTTGTCTGCGGAATGGATTTCATATAAACGTCAGACTTATCGCCAACCATACCGCCGGCCCAGGCGTCTGCCATCTCTCCGATCATAAATGCATCTTCACCGTATCCCTCATCGTAACGTCCGGATAACGGATTCATACGGGCATCAATCTGTGCCGCATGTGCACCCACTGCTGTGGTTCCAATAGATGATGTCGCATATTTAGAACGCATCTCATCGCCATATACCGAACCGGCCTGTTTCAGCAGATCTGTATTCCAGGTCTGTGCCTGTGCCAGCTGATTCGGCCACTGTGTCTCTCCATCCAGACCCACATCTGCCGCACGGTTTACTGTAATCGGCACATTGTATGTTTTGCTCTCTCCATTCTCATCGGCGTAAGTACCAACCGGAGATTTGCCTGCCAGAATACTGATCCAGCCATCCACTCCGATCTCGTCCATGATCAGATTCACATAATCATCCAGATCCTCTGCATTTCCGTTGTACAATGGCATTCCCTCATAGCTTACATCGCCATCCTGATATGCGGCAGATGCGCGGTTGAATGTCTTTCCGTTATAAGTAGCGGTTGCACTTCCGGCACTTTCCTGTGTCTGCACCTGTGCGGCCTGTACCTGCATGGTCAGTCCCGGCACCTGTGCACTTCCTGCTACGATAGATGCTGCCAGTAAAATGGTCAGTAATTTTTTCATCTTCATAACTACCTTGTCCTCCTTATCCAAACCTTGATATCTGCATTTTATCAAACCTCATACCATCTCATAAGTCCAAAACATGGCGGATCCAGTAGTGCTTTTCACACATTTTTCACATTTTATCCGCGGGCAATTTCATCTCAGGCAAGAAATTACACATATTTTTAATTTTTATGTGATTTCCGGTACACTCAGATAAAAAAATGCAGGAGCCACTCGTTCTCCCGCACTTTTCGTTTCTTTTTCATTCTTTTTCTGTGTACAAATCTGCACACGATTCTGGTTTACATCTGCTTTCTTACAATACTGTACTCATCTCCTGCACGATAATACGGACATTCCCGGAACTGCCCGGTGATAAACCGATACATCTCGTCCTGATCCAGATTCTGGGTACAGACATAGTACTCATAATCCTCATCATATTCGTAATTCATACAGTATTCGCAGCTGGAACCGGCACTTTTCTTCTTTTTATCCATACGTTATCTCAATCCTGTCTCTGTTTTTGCATTTTGCAATGAATGTTCCAGACATTCTCTGTTCACACAGCTTACTATAACATTAACTGCCACAAATATCCACAGGTTACATGGAAAAAACAGAGACTCCGTTCAGACTGCGCGGATCGAACTATAATACAACCGGACCATTTTCTTTGATGTAACGCCATCCCTCAGCAGTTTTCTCTACTTCCAGGCAGCACTGTACATTCTGTGACGGATCCGGATGATTTTTCCATAAATCATATAATTTCGGTAAAAATACCGGCCACTGACTTGCTTCAAAATCCTCATGTTCGGTCAGAAAGTTCGGTACGATCTTCGCATTCGGATCTTTTTTCAGGATATCAATGATAAAGGCCGGCGGTGCAGATACTTTGGAGTTCTGTACAGTTGCTGTAATATGCACACAGCCACCTTCTACATCTTCCCACATATGAACCGTAGAATCCACCAGTTCACCGAGATCGTTGTATACACCTTCGCAGATCACATGTTTCAGACATGTGGTGAACGGGAAGAACTCTTTCAACGCAAGTCTGTGGATTTCAACACCTTCGCCACCAAATACAGCTGCGCCCGGTTCACATGCTTCGGAGATCATATGAACGGAAGCTTCCATACCGTACTCTACCGGTGTCTTTACCCATGTAAATTTCTTGTGAGAGCCCGGAGCCCACAGATAATATCCTTTTTCCATATTTGCCCAGAACCAGTCCATCATCTCGGATGTTACCCCTGGAAGAAAATGCTGTTTCTGTGACGGAAGTACATATCCTTTGTCAATGGCATCCTGATTCAGCTCCAGCTCAGGCAGTAATGGATTCGGTTTGGCCGGTTTCTCATAAGATGCAAAAGGTACATTTACATTATCCTGACATGGCTGGTAAGTCTGTCCTCCGTTTGCCACATATGTTACATGCTCACTCATAAATAATCCTCCTTTGATCCAGCTCCTCTATGTCAAACTCTCTTTTTGGTCTGCTGGTCTTACCTAATTTTCATTGTAATGGTTTTGCGATTCTTTGTCCAGAAAAAGTTCGCAAGACGAACTTCTTTCTGAATCTTTCTTAAGAAAACATACTACAACTTCATACTATGCTATAATCAGCATACAGAATTGCTTTTTGCCGAAATACTTTCGAAAATTTACCACTAAGTTTACCATAAAGCAAACTATCACATCTCGCGGCAGAAATGCCGGAAACATTCTGAAAAAGGATCGAACACATTATGAAACAAGCAGCCATTTTAATCGTAGACGATAATCCCGAAATCCGGGAAATCATACAGATTCTCCTGACGGGAGAAGGCTTTCAGGTACATGAAGCCGCTAACGGAACTCAGGCTCTCAGCCAGTTAAAAGAAAATATCTTTGACCTGATCATTCTGGACATCATGATGCCCGGGCTCAATGGCTATCAGACCTGTGTGGAAATGCGGAAACTCACCAACGCACCGATTCTGTTTTTAAGTGCCCGCACACAGGAAAGTGACAAAACCCTCGGTTTTTCCAGCGGCGGCGATGACTATTTGGCAAAACCATTTTCCTACGCAGAACTGGTGAGCCGCGCCAAGGCACTGATCCGCAGATACCAGATTTATCAGGGAAAACCGGACCAGCCGGCACAGCATTCCAAAATCACATATCATCAGCTTACACTGGATGAACGCACACAGGAAGTTACCAAATATGGTGTCCCTGTGGAACTGACGGACACGGAATATTCCATTCTGCTTCTGCTGCTGACGCATCCGGGACAGATTTTTCCCACGGAGCATCTCTACGAATCCATCTGGAATGAGCCGTATTATTACGGGGCGAACAACGTCATTATGGTGCATATCCGAAATCTGCGCCGAAAAATTGAAGATGATCCAAAAAATCCAACACTGATTAAAACTGTCTGGGGAAGGGGATATCGCTGTGACAAAGAAAGTTAAGTTCAAAAAGAAACGTTCCCACTCAAATCATTTGACTGCACTTCGTGGTAAAAATCCACTTTGGAAAATTCCACGGATCCGCTTGCAGTTTCTTGTAACGATCCTGCTTTCCTTCCTGCTTGCCATTGGCGGGTTCTCTCTGACCTGGCACATGATGCCCTGTGCATGGAAAATTGTCCGTCATATTCCCGGTATGGATCTGGATCGCGATGCGCTAAAGGCAGAACTTACAGAGCGTGCAAAAAACTATGATCTGCCCTCTTCCGAAAATAATAAGCAGGAGCAGGCAGCGTTCAAACCTTTTTTTGACTGCCTGGATTCTTACACTGGCATGGCAATTTACAGTGAAGATGACCATTATTGTCGTACACAGCATACTGCGGACATTCTTCACCGCAAGAACTGGAACTTTTTTACCAACATGATCTTTCAGATCACATACAGTAATTACGCAAGCGTGTTACCCTTGAACGGAATTGAAGATTATTTTCACATAGAAATAAATTTCAGAAACGAAACCGGAGAGCTTTACATTTCCAGTTTCCACAACTCCAGGGTAACCATTCCATGGTTTCTTTTTTCCATCGGAGTTGCACTCTTTCTGTTGCTGTTACTGCCACTTTTGTTTTTGCGGAAAAAAGTACAGGACATCGGCATTCTAAAAGACCACATTTTGCAAATGTCCGGTGGGGATTTAAATCATCCCATCGCTTCCATGGGAAATGATGAGCTTGGTGTCCTCGCACGGGAACTGGATCAGATGCGCAATACCCTGTACACCAACATACAGCAGGAAGCGGAAAGCCGTCGGGCCAATCAGGACCTCATCACTGCCATGTCCCATGATCTGCGCACACCACTAACCATTTTACATGGTTATCTGGATATTCTGGCACTTGGCCGCAATCCAGAGCAACAATCTGAATATGTCCGGCGCTGTCTGCAAAAAACAGAAGACATCCAGCAGCTGACCGACCGCATGTTTGAATATTCTCTGGTTTACGAACCCCCGCAATCCCCTCTTCTGGTTCCGATTCTTCTGAAAAATGTACAGCACATGCTCTCCGAGCACCTGGATTTTCTCCGGCTTGCCGGATTTCAGACATCAGAAACCATAGTTCCATTGTACGGACAGATCGAAGGCGATGAAACATCCCTGAAGCGGTTGTTTCAAAATCTGTTTTCTAATGTTTTGAAATATGGGGATAAATCGGAACCAGTGACTTTACAGATTTCTCAGAAAAATGATATTTTCCAGATCATACTTTCCAATGCAGTAAAAAAAGACCTGACCGGCATTGAAAGCAACCGCATCGGATTAAAAAGTGCGGAAAAAATAGCCAAAATGCACCATGGAACCCTGACTTTTACGCAGAAAGATAAAACGCTTTTTCTTGTCGAAGTAACGTTTCCTTTGCCGTAATCCTCCACGACATAACGAAATTATTTTCGCTGTATAGAAAAGATATTTTCTGTCAAAATTAACATCTTTTCACCCAAAAATGGCACCTGACGATATCATCGTTCAGATGCCATTTTTTTATTTCATATAGTATTTTACACTTTCTATGCCTTTCTTCCGCAGCACTGTTTGTATTTCTTACCACTTCCGCATGGGCACGGATCATTTGGATATACTTTTTTAGTTTCCCGTGTCTTCGGTGCTCTCTGCAGGGAATCGTCTTTGTTTGTTCCGGTTACTTTGGCAACCTCCTCACGTTCAACCTTCTGCTCTACTTTTACATGGAACAGCAGGCGGATGGTTTCTTCCTGAATGTTTGCCGTCATCTCATCAAACATTTCAAATCCTGCCATCTTGTACTCAACCAGCGGATCTCTCTGGCCATATGCCTGAAGACCGATGCCTTCACGGAGAATCTCCATATCATCAATATGATCCATCCACTTACGATCAATGGTTTTCAACAGAACGACACGCTCCAGCTCACGGATCATCTCTTCCTCCGGGAACTCTGCTTCTTTTGCTTCATATAACTTCACTGCACGCTCTTTGAGCATATGTTTCAGTTCGTTTGCGTTCAGACTCTGAACCTCATCGTCCCCTAACGGCTGCATCGGAATGACAGGGATCAGCAGTTCATTTAACTCCAGAACATCCCACTTCTTACCTTCTTCATCCGATACACAGTGATCTACGGTATCTTCCACACGGTCTGTGATCATCTTATAAATGGCACTGCGCATGTTCTCTCCATCCAGGACACGACGGCGCTCGCCGTAGATAATCTCTCTCTGATCGTTCATAACCTGATCGTACTCCAACAGGTTTTTACGAATACCAAAGTTGTTACCCTCGATCTTCTCCTGTGCTTTCTCGATTGCACTGGAAAGCATCTTATGCTCAATCTGCTCACCATACGGAACACCCATTGCGTTGAACATATTGATCAGTTTTTCAGAACCGAACAGACGCATCAGATCATCTTCCAGAGAAATATAGAAACGGGATTCACCCGGATCTCCCTGTCGACCGGAACGTCCACGCAGCTGATTATCAATACGACGGGATTCATGACGCTCGGTACCAATGATTTTCAGACCACCAGCAGCTTTTGCCTCATCATCCAGTTTGATATCGGTACCACGGCCTGCCATGTTAGTTGCGATCGTTACTGCACCATGTACACCGGCCTGCGCTACGATTTCAGCCTCAAGTTCATGGAATTTCGCATTTAATACGCTGTGCTGAATACCTTCTTTTTTCAGCATTCTGCTCAAAAGTTCGGAAGTCTCGATCGTGATCGTACCAACCAGAACCGGCTGACCGGTTTCATGTGCTTTCACAACTTCCTGTACAACTGCCTCGAATTTCTCCTGTTTTGTCTTATATACAGCATCTTCTCTGTCGATACGTGCGATCGGACGGTTGGTCGGAATCTCGATAACGTCCATGCCGTAGATATCACGGAACTCTTTTTCCTCTGTCAGGGCTGTACCTGTCATACCTGCTTTCTTTGCATATTTATTGAAGAAGTTCTGGAATGTAATAGTTGCAAGCGTCTTGCTCTCACGTTTTACTTTTACATGCTCTTTTGCCTCAATTGCCTGATGAAGTCCGTCAGAATAACGACGTCCCGGCATAATACGTCCGGTAAACTCATCAACGATCAGGATCTCATCATCTGCAACTACATAATCCTGATCACGGTGCATCAGGTTATGTGCACGCAGTGCAAGGATGATATTGTGCTGGATCTCAAGGTTCTCAGCATCTGCAAGGTTGTCAATCTTGAAGAATTTCTCGACTTTTTCCACACCTTCCTGTGTCAGGTTGATGACTTTATCTTTCTCATTTACGATGAAATCACCAGTTTCTTCTATCTCAATACCCATGATGGCATCCATTTTGGAAAATTCCTGACTTGCCTCACCACGTTTCATCTGTTTTGCCAGAATGTCACATGCCTCATACAGCTTGGTGGATTTTCCGCTCTGTCCGGAAATGATCAGCGGTGTACGTGCCTCATCGATCAATACAGAGTCAACCTCATCGATGATGGCATAGTGCAGATCACGCTGTACCAGCTGCTCCTTGTAGATAACCATATTGTCACGCAGATAATCGAAACCAAGTTCATTATTGGTAACATACGTAATATCACACTCATATGCTTTCTTACGTTCATCATGATCCATATCATTCAGAACCACGCCTACGGTCAGTCCCAGGAACTCATGTACTTTTCCCATCCATTCAGCATCACGTTTTGCCAGGTAATCATTGACGGTAACGATATGAACACCTTTTCCTTCCAGTGCATTCAGATATGCCGGAGATGTGGAAACAAGTGTCTTACCTTCACCGGTCTTCATCTCTGCGATACGTCCCTGATGAAGAACGATACCACCGATGAGCTGTACCCGGTAATGCTCCATGCCAAGCACACGTTTTGCAGCTTCACGGACAGTTGCAAAAGCTTCCGGAAGAAGATCATCCAGAGTTTCTCCTTTTGCAAGTCTTTCTTTATATTCTTTTGTTTTACCACGCAGCTCCTCATCAGACAATGCCTGCATCTGAGGACGATAACTTTCGATTTTATCCGCGATCGCATAAACTGATTTCAGTTCCCGCTCGCTGTGGGTTCCAAAAATTTTTTCTATAATATTCATGTAGTTCTCCTGTACCTTTCCTTCTTTGCGGCTATAAACCGCTAAACACAATCTATATTTTACCACTGAATAAGTCATCGCACAATACACAAACCGGTAAACGATTTGTGAACTTTTTATAAACGAAGAACTTTTTCTATACACCTCTTTTCAAAGTATGCTATACTTAATTCTTGAAATCAAATTTTCCCGGAAATCAGATTTCATCTCAGTTTTTACTTTCAAGTCGAACGCATGTGAGACTTGGTGCGTGATTCTGGTCAGCGAAAGCTGAC
>OLPG01001389.1_pt1 | contig 20387 bp, 12 predicted proteins | sample 1672311 | NCBI WGS metagenome assembly OLPG01 (sample SAMEA3136670, study PRJEB25190) | human gut metagenome | biome: human gut; feature: human-associated habitat; material: faeces | place: Austria | collected 2013 | reverse complement strand
TTTTGAAAATTGAACCGTTTCACTACATTCAAACGGTTCAATTTTCAAAAACATATTGGCAAAGACACCATAGAAAATTTCTTACTGAACTGTAACTTTTAATTGCATATGTCGATTTTTGTCATTTTTTGATTGATTTTTATTGTTTTATGTGATAAAATTCTTTCAACAAAATGAAGGTGAGGTACTTATATGGAAAAAAATATTTCTTCTAATCAAAAGATGAGAGAGGAAAATATCTCTACATCGCAATCTTCTTTTCAAGATTTAGTGAATCGGTTCAATTCAAAATTAAAACTTTTAAAAGAGGATTTAGTAGCAGCTAGTTTGGTTCATTGTGATGACGAAAAGGAGGTTTATGATTTGTCAAAAAAAATTCTTGACAAATATATTAAATCTATTATCACTATCAGTGATGAGAATTCTATTGTCACAGAAAAAAGCATCTGTATTAATTGTACAGATTACATTGATTTGCATCGTTATGAGTTAGAATGGAAGGAGATTTCTTCACACAATCAGATTGATTTTCTAGATTTTATAGCTGAAACTAATATGGCTCAGAAACTTCTTGACGATGTTGACGGATTTTTTAATAAAGTGATTTGCCATATAAACAATTCACTACATTCAGGGTACTTTTTTTATTTAAAAACTGTCTCTGTGAATCCCGAACTTGATGACAGCTCATGTAAGATGAGAGCTAGTGCAGTAATTACACTAGATATCAATAACCAAACTGAATATACCAGCAAAAGATAGACCTTGCTGGTCTATCTTTATTTTATATCTTTATATGTATTATATTTTTTGTATGTTACTATTCCAATAATTGCAACAGATATTAAACAACTTAGCATTATTATATTTTTACCTGCTTTTGGTAAGCTTCCAGATGCTACTGTTGAATCTTCTGTTTTATTATCTGATGGAGTATATGTAGAATTTAGATTATCCCATTTAAAATCACTACTTGTATATGCCCATAAGTCCCATGAAGATGATGATGTAGATAACCATGCTTGTCCTAATGTTATTCCTTCAATTGGATAATATTTCCCATTTTCATCGTCAAATTGTACATAAATGTAATAATATGCTTTGTTTTCTAATAATTTATTTCCATCAAATAATGCTTCATCACTTCTAAAATATGCTGTACTTGTTGTTGTTAGTTCTTTTGAATATATACTATTATTATTTTTTGCATATGTTAATAGTTCTGTTATTCCTGAATAATCATTATTTTTAATTTTGTTTAATATTGTTGTATTTGTAATTTTTCCAACTTTTAATGTGAACTTTCTATTTTCTGTTGATGATGGGAAGTTGAAATTTATATATGTGTAATTTCCTGTTTCGTTGCTTGTTGAACTTGTCCAATGTCCAATACTAAATTTTTGTAATATTAAATTTAGTTGTGGTAATGTTGTTCTTTTTATCTCTTTTGCTTCAACAACAAATTTTGTTGAGTAATTAGTATAGCTTCCCTCTGTGTTATAATATGTGTTTCCTAGTTTTGTTTCTTGTATTACCCATAAATATAATTTTTGATTTAATTCACTATATTCTGATAATCTTCTTGTATATATGTAGTTTTCTTTTGCATTTACAGATAAATTCCCAAATTTTCCTTTCATTGTATCTTGATCAAGTTGTCCATGTTTTGTTGCTAGTTCTGGTTTTGTACTATTTGGTGTAATCATAAAATAATAATTATATCCTATACTATCTTTTGGTGTTATTCCACTTATTTTTAAATTTTCTAAATATCCATTTAGACTTGTTTCATATTTGGCATTTGTAAAATCAGTAAATTCTGGTGCATTATAAACTGTTACTTCACATGAATCTGTAACCCCAGCGGCTGTTGCTGTAATAGTAGCTGTTCCTGCTTTAACTGCTTTTATTTTTCCTGAATTACTGTCTACTGTAACTATTGTAGAATCTGAACTTGTCCATTTTACTTGTGCATTACTAACTTCTTTATATTCATTGTCTTTTACTGTTGCATATAAATTTTCTGTATCATGTTCGTTTAATATAAGATTTACTTTTGATACATTTTTAGACTCATTCCCTCCAATTTGTAATGAATTATAAATAACTTTAACCTTACAAGATGCTGTTTCTTCTCCTCTTTTAGCAGTTATTGTTGTTTCTCCAATTTTTAGTCCTTTTACAACTCCATTATTCACTGTTGCAATAGATGTATCACTACTTGACCATGTTATACTTCCTGTTCCTCCTGTATATGAGATATATTTTGTTCCATTTAATGTAACATCTACACTTTCTTTATCAAATGAAAATTTTGATGTTTCAGCATAAACTTTTCCATTAAAAATTGTTATTAAGGCTATCAAAATAATTGTTATAATTAAATATTTAGATTTCATATTAATCCTCTTTTCCAAAATTTTTATTTTATATATTTGCTTAAATTTTTATATCTAGCATAGAATATAATACCTATCACTAAAATTATTGATACAAAAATCATTATATTTCTAACTCCCGCATGTGGCAATTTATTTTGTGCTATTGTCTTATCTTCATCTTTATTAGATGTTCCTGAATTATTACTATTTCCAGAATTTGAATTATTAATTTTTACATTGTCTAAATAAACTTCTCCCAAAACATTTGCTTTCATCTTTATTGATTTTGACATTAATACTGCTTGATTTCCACCTTTTTTTGCTACTTCTTTTATGTATATGTATACTGTTTGTGCATCATAAATTTCTGAATAGTTTTTCATATCTTTTGTATTTATTGTAAATGTAATTTTTTCATTATCTGTTTGATTTTCATTTATTTTTACCCAATTTTGTATATTACTTTCATCTTGGTTTGAAGATAAGTAGTAATAATATTCATAGCTATCATTTTTTGTATTTCTTGTTATTTCATTTATCGTTACATCTATTATTGCATATTCTTGTATATCTTTGTTTGAAAAAGTATAGAATTTAGCACTATTTATATTGCAAATTGCTTTATCTAAATTAGAATTTTCTGCTACTTGTTCTGTTACTATTTCTATCTCTAATGTTGTTGTATAAGATTGGTATGTTATTGTAATATTATTTTTACCTATTTTTTTGTTATCAAATCCTGAATTTTTAATTTTTTCTGATGTTAGTTCTATTTCTTCACTAGTATTGTCATTATATTTTATTTTTAGGATTCCTCCTGTTAAATCAAGACTTTCTTTATTTTGAATATACTGTGTTTTAGAAGGAGCTTTGCTTATTGATATTCCTGTAATTGTTTTTTCTTCTACTGTTATTGATTGAGTTGTTGTTTTTTCTTCATATTTTATTGTTATAGAATTTTGTCCTTTTGTTAAGTTTTTTCCATTTTCTATTGTGTAGTCTAATATTTCTTGTGTTGATTTATCTTGGTATGTTCCTGTGATTATCATTCCTGTTTTGTCAAAATCTTGCCCTACTATATATTTTGTTTTATTTGGTGCTTTTGTAACTTTTATTTCTGTTAGTGCATTTGTTGTTACTGTTATATCCTGAGTAATTGTTTTTTCTCCATAAGAAATAGTTACCTGTTTTTGATTTGCTTTTAAAGTATTTCCATCAATTATTGTATAATCTGATATTTCTTTTGTTGTACCATCTTTATAAGTTGCTTCTACAACCATTCCTGTTTTATCAAATTTTTGTCCTTCAAAATAAGATGTTTTTGTAGGTGGTGTTTTTATTTTTAATCCTACTACACTATTTTTTTCTACGGTTATTTTTTGATTAACACTTTTGTCTTTATATGTTATTGTTACACTTGTTTGTCCTTCTTTTAAGTTGGTTCCGTTTTTGATATTATAACTTGAACCATCTAAAATTGTAGATGGATTTGTTTTGCTATTATAATTTGCTTTTACTACCATACCTGTTTTATCAAAATTTTCTCCTTCAAAATAAGATGTCTTTGTAGGTGGTGTTGCTATTTCAACACTTTTTAATGATTCATCTATTAATTCAGTTGTTGTAAATGCTTTTATTGTACTATCACCATTAACTAATGATGAATTTTGTTCTGTCATTTTGCTTAGGTCAATCCATTCGCACTTTTCTAAGTCATTTCCTATTGCAACAAAACATTTTCCATTCTCAACTGTTACTGAGTCCCATGCTGATACTCCACTTACTTTGCTTTCTAGTGGTAATTTCAAACTATTTTTAGAGCCTTGAATTTCTACTACTACTGCAAAAGAATTTGCTTTTATTTCAATTGGTTTAGAGAATTCTAATGTATGGTAACCTGCATTAAATGTTTCAGATTCTCCTGCTTTTAATGTTACAAGTTGTAAATCATTCTTTGCTCTGCTTGTGCCATTTGGATTTACATATACTTTACATGTATATGTTTCAGGTGCATATAAAGATATTTGTGTTAAATATTCTGTTCCTGATGATTTTTTGTTAAATATATTACTTAACATCATACTAGGATTGTTTAATGTTAATTGCATTGCTGGGAAGTATTCATCATATTGATATATGCAATCATAATTTACTGTGTCAGTCGCTTTTATTATCCCAAACATTTCTTTTGAAACATTAACATCTTCATAAGATATATATATAATTCCGTTATCTCCATATTTTATATACGCATTACCATTTTCAATAGTGTAACCAGCTTGTTTTATAAATTCATCTGGTATTTCTTCTGCTGAATTCCATCCCCTTGATATACATTGTTGTTTATAAGTATTAAATATTTCTTCTTTTAGTTCAGATAATTTCCAATTTTCCGCTTTTTCTCCCCAAGAGTTTCTTACTATCCAAGCTCCGTTTGATGTTGGCTTAGCATTTTCTGGAAAATTATCAATACTATAATTGTCGTCCCATCCAATTATTGACACCGCATGATCTATTTTGTGCATTATTGAATTTTTACAGAATTTTGCTCCTGTGTCATTATTGTAACAATTATATGCTGATAAACTAGAAGAGTTGCCATGTATAGAAGCTTGTACTGAACCATAATTTTGAATATGTTGTTTAATTTGATTCATAATTTCAGCCTTGTTTTCATCATTTTCTTTACTATAATCAGGAAAGGCTACTGTATCATACACTTGGCTAGAAACTGTTTTATTTTGTATTTGACTTATATCTATTGTGTCTTCATTATTTTCAAATGGCATTTCTGATTCAGAAATTGCTCCACTTCCATTTGTTAAATATGAACTTGCGAATAAGAATGATCCACCACTTCCAACTTTTCGATTATATCCAATTTTGTTTTCTGCATTATTGTTAAATGTTTTGCTTGTAGCATATTCCATATGTCTTTCTGAAAAATCATATATTTTTGATAAATTATTTCCGCTTTTATAATTAGATAATGCTAGGTTTGTTTCTAATGAAGAAAGTGCTGCAAATGCCCAACATGAATTTGTTTGCTGTTGATTTTTTATAGCAAGATTTGCTGGAATTATATTTTTTAAACTATATCTTGTGCTATTGCTTGCTTTTAACATTCTTGCTATATTTAATGGGTTTTTAGAAACTGATTTTGTGTTTTCAATTTCATACATTCTTGGTATTATTGAATTTTCTTTTTCTTCATCTGAGAGTTCTAGCCATTTTTTAAATTCTTCTGAGTATTCTGTTTTTTGAAATAAATTTGTATTACTTGCATATATTTTTTGACTTGATATTGAAATTAGTATAAGAACTAATAATATTATTATTAGTGATTTATTTTGTTTTTTCATAGTTTTATCCTTTTATCTTTTATTTTTTGTATCTTTTTCTTGTTTTTCTTTTTTGTATAAATACATCCTGACTTCATTATATAGTTTTTGTTGTTTTTTGTAAATAAGATTTGCTATTTTTTTAAATTTTTCCATAAAAAAGTTACAACTGAGTAAAAGTATTTTTGATTGTGTCTCTTTCTATATATTTTTAAAAGTTTAACTGTAATAAAAAAACTATTAAAACGTTGAATCACGTAATAATAGTTCTTTTGGAGGCGAGTATCGGAGTCGGACCGATCATCAGAGTTTTGCAGACTCGTGCCTTACCGCTTGGCTAACTCGCCATATTTTATTTATTAATTTTTACCTAAAAAGGTATTATGGAGCAGGTAACGGGAATCGGACCCGTAACTTAACCTTGGCAAGGTTATGTTTTACCACTAAACTATACCTGCATTTTTGCTTTCTGTTATATTTAATTATATTCAAAAGCAATTAATATGATACCAAAAATTATAAATATTGTCAATAGTTTTAAGAAATAAAAATAGGGATTGAGAACCTATTCTGTTACTGTTTGCAGTTTATATAACTAATATATAAGCTATGAATGTAACACTGTTACCAAATCCCTATTTTTAGAATTTACTTTTTTGTAGTCTTCTTTCTTGTTGTTGTAGCCTTTTTAGTTGTTCTTTTTTTCTTTTCTGTCTCCTTTTTTACTTTTTCTGCATCTTCTGGATTCCATTTTTCACCAAGTTTGGGCTTATCCCAAGAAATATAGTCACAAGATGCTGGATTATTTTCACAAATGTAGTAATTTCTTTTTCTTTTTGTTTTTCTAACTTGCACTTTTGCTCCACATTTTGGACATGGAACATCAATTGTTTCTACTATTGGTTTTATATTTCTACATTCTGGGAATCCTGGACAAGCTAAAAACTTGCCATATCTTCCATATTTATAAACCATCATTCTTCCACATTTATCACATTTTACATCAGATACTTCATCAACTAATTGCACATGTTCTAGTTCTTTTTCTGCTTTTTCAAGTTCTTGTTTAAATGGTCCATAGAATTCTCTAATAGTCTTTTTCCATTTTTCTTTTCCCTCTGCAATTTCATCAAACTCATTTTCAATTTTTGCTGTAAATTCCACATTTACTATATCTGCAAAGTTTTCTGTAAGTAGTTTATTTACTATTTTTCCAAGTTCCGTTGGTACTAGTTGTTTTTGTTTTTTTTCTATATATCTTCTTTCTAAAATTGTTGTAATTGTTGGTGAATATGTACTTGGTCTTCCTATTCCTTTTTCTTCTAATGCTTTAACCAAACTTGCCTCTGTGTATCTTGCAGGTGGTTCTGTAAAGCTTTGTTTTGGATTTATCTTAATTAGTTTTACTTCTTGATTTTCGTCTAATGCTGGTAACATTCCTTCTTCTTGTTCTTCTTTTTCATCTGTTCCTTCAACATATAAAATCATAAATCCTTTGAATTTTAAATTTTGACCATTTGCTTTGAAGTCATAGTCATTTGCCTTGATATTTACTGCCATCGTGTCATAAACTGCTGGTTTCATTTGACTTGCCATAAATCTGTTATAAATTAATTTATATAGTTTATATTGGTCTTTACTTAGCTCATCTTTTACACTTTCTGGTTCAATATCTGAGTATGTTGGTCTTATACCTTCGTGTGCATCTTGTGCATCTTTACTTGTTTTGTAATATCTATTTTCATAGAATTCTTCACCATATGTTGATACTATATGTGTTTTTGCAGCAGCTCTTGCTTCTTCTGAGATTCTTGTAGAGTCTGTTCTCATGTATGTTATTAGACCTACTGTTCCTCTGTCTGCTATTTTTACACCTTCATATAATGTTTGTGCAACAGACATTGTTTTCTTTAATGTAAATCCTAATTTTCTTGATGCTTCTTGTTGCATTGTACTTGTTGTAAATGGTGGTGCTGGATTTCTCTTTTTCTCGCCTTTTTTGATTTCTGATACTATATATTTTGCTTTTTCTATGTCTTTTAATATTTGGTCAACTTGTTCTTTTGAGTTGATTTCTTGTTTTTTTCCGTTTTTCCCATAGAATCTTGCTTCAAATTCTTTTTTAGATTTTTCATCTTTTAAATTTGCATATATGTTCCAATATTCTTGTGGTATAAAATTTTCAATTTCTGTTTCTCTATCTACTATTAATTTTACTGCAACTGATTGGACTCTACCTGCTGATAGTCCTCTTTTTACTTTTTTCCATAATAATGGACTTATTTTGTATCCAACTATTCTGTCTAAAACTCTTCTTGCTTGTTGTGCATCAACAGTGTTTAAATCTATGTCTCTGGGCTCTTTTATTGCTTTTTGTACTGCTGATTTTGTTATTTCATTAAAAGTGACTCTTGTTATTTTATCTTTGTCTTCTTCTAATATTTTTGCTAGGTGCCATGCTATTGCTTCACCCTCACGGTCGGGGTCAGTTGCTAAATATACTTTTTTTGCCTTTTTAGCATCTGTTTTTAAAGATTTTATTAAATCTCCTTTTCCTCTAATATTTATATATTCTGGTTCAAAATCGTGTTCTATGTCTACACCTAATTTTGATTTTGGTAAATCCCTTATATGTCCCATTGAGGCTACAACCTTTGTGTTTCCACCTAAGAATTTTTTTATTGTGTTTGCCTTTGCTGGTGATTCTACTATTATTAATTTATCAGCCATATTTCCTCCTATGTTTTTCTTGTATTCTTTTTAGTATTCTAGAACATTTTTTTATATTTTGCAAGTTTTTTTGAAAAAATGTCCTTTTAAGGTTACAAGATAATAGTTTTGAGGTATTGAACTTTTGACTTTTCTGTGCCTCTAAGGATATATATTATTTATAAGTATGTCCTGTTCATTACGTTCAAAAAGAAATTCTAAAATCAAAAACTGAGCCTCTCTCACTCCGGCCAAACTGTATATATGTATATTGTTTTAGAATTTTTGAATGCGATTGGAACAATATTAGAATTTCTTAAAAAATCAATGGAAAGAGTTCACAAAGTGGAAGGGTGCCATTGATTTTTTTAGAAATTCTTATGTTGTGTATTGAAGCCGAAAAAATTATCAAACAATATACATATATACAGTTTTCCGTGAGCATTCCTCAGTTTTTTATTTAAGATTTTCTATTTTTCACTCCAATCAAACGGACATACTTATAAATAATATATATCCTTAGAGGCACAGAAAAAGTCAAAAGTGCATACCTCAAAACTATTATCCAATAGCCTTTTAGGGGCGTTTTTTCATTAGTTGGACGCCCTAAAAGGTATTAAAATTTTTTCTAAACAAGTCTACTATGACTTCTTCTGAATTAATTGGAGTCACCTGATTTATTTTAAAAATATTCAAGATTTGATTTGCTTCAATTTCGTCATTTGTAACATATTTTATTTTTTTATTCTCTACTTTTGTATATTCTGGTTTATATTCTGTTTTTATTATTTCTATTCCATATTTTGGTTTTTGATAATTACTTATTTCATCTTCATTTATCTGCTTATAATATTCCAATTTTATTGGGTATTTTATTCCGGCTTCATCAAGTTTCTCTTTTTCGATAAATACACTGCCAAAAAATGTTCTCAAAAAAATCCCCCTTTTCTTTTGTTTTGTACTGTGACTATTTTATATTACTACTAATTTCAGTACTTTGCAAGGATTTTTCATCGCAATTTTTGACATTAAAAATCTTATTTTTACTTATAAAATCCTTTTTTACTTTTGTTCGACTATTTTTCAAAAAAATTTAATTATTTTTACATATTTCGATGGATTTCGACACTTTCTTTTTGATATAATAAATTTAATAATTTAATTGTTTTCATCATCTCTTATTTTACCTTATAAAAGCAGTAATATCTTTTTAATTTTATTACTGCTTTTTTTCTATTTATTCATTTATTATTTCATTACATTTTATATAAAACTGTTCTTTTTCGCTACTATAAATTTCTTTATTTTTTCTATAAAAACATACTTCCATATCATCAATTTTCATTTTGTTTATTATTTCAAAGTTTTTTGCAATCCCTTCATTGTTTATAAATAATTTATTTATATAGCTTACTATTTTTTGTTCATTTGCATCTAGATGTATTTGATCTGGATTTGTTACAACAACTATATCTGCATAAAAAATTTGTAATGGCACTCCATCTCTTTTGTCTACATCACATATTGGTATCAGATATGGTTTTGAATTATAGTTTATGTTTAGAGATTTTTCAAAATATGTGATAATTGAGCTATTTAATGTTGTTGAAGATGAATTTATAAAAATTCTTTTTGTAGAATTTTCACTTAATTCTTCTATATATTCATCTATTTTTTGTAGTTCGTCTATATCTTCCCTTACTACTGGTTTAAAATCAAAATCTATTAATAATCCATAATTTTTTAGTTTTATAATTGGTTTGCACTCATTAAAAAATGGTAATAGCAATATTATATTTACCATAAAAATCACAATTAGTATTTTTGCTATTTTTTGTTTATCTTCTAATAAATTTTTTATTCCTATTGTATTTATTATTGCTATTCCTGGTAAGTATAACAGTAAATGATGTACTTCATGAGTCTGTACTTTTTCAAATAATATAAAGCATATTATCATTTGCATAAATAAAATATTTACAATTTTATTTTCTGTTTTATTTTTTTCTTTTCTTATGTTTAAATAAATTATTGTAATTGTTGCTATTATTATATTTATTAATCCTATATGATTTAAAAAGTTTAATATTTCATATATAATTCCTCTTTGATATGCTGTATACGCATAAGAATAATTATAAAATAACAATTTATATAAATAAAAATCTTTTATATTATTATTTCTAAATTTAAAATAATATAATGCAATTGTAAGTAGTACTATACTTAAAATTGATATTCCTATAATTAAGTATTTTTTTAGAAATTCTATTAATTCTATTTTTGTTTTTTCTTTTTCTGTTTTTATTATTTTTACAACATCATACACTATACATGCAACTAAAAAAGATATTATCCAGTAAATGTACCATCTTCTAAAAAAGAATGATGTGATTAGCAATATTCCTATAAATATTAATTTTAAAATATACTTTTTGCTTTTTTTGTCTTCTAATTCAAAAAAATACAGTTTTATTGTTAATAAGACTATTATTAATCCTCCAATATCAACATATCCTTCAAAATTCAAGCTTAATAATAATGGTGCTGACATTAGCACAATTAAAATATTTAAAATTATTTTAGATTTTGTGTCATTATTTTTTAATAATTTGTTTTCAATGTCTAAAAACAAATATATTACTGGTATTGCATAAATTATTGTGTTAATTATTGTATATGTCATTCTGCTTTTAGAAAATATTGACATACCTATTGTTGGAATAATTGCTGGCAAATATGTATGGTCTAAAAATAATATACTAGATAATATCTCTTCTATCCATAATTTAGGTTCACTTTTTAGTAAGTCTGATAATCTCATTGAATTTTCCCAGTATCCTGCATTGTCCCAAAAATAAATAGTTTTTGTGTTTTTCATATATGTATATGTGATAATTAATATTACTATTGCTGATATTGAAAATGTTATGTTTTTTATTAATGAATTTTTATTAATTTTTTTCATTTAATTCTCCTAATATGTATTTATATTATTCAATTATTAAGTCTCTTATTTCTATAATTTCTCTACAATTTCATTTTGATTTTTGTATATACTATTTGCTGGAACTACTTTTCTTACAGAAGATAATGGATATATATTGCTATGACTTCCAATTACAGTTCCAGGATTTAGAATTGAACCGCATCCAACTTCTACTTCGTCACCTATCATTGCTCCAAATTTTTTAAGTCCTGTTTCTATTTTTTCTGTATCATTTTTTACAACTACTAATTTTTTGTCTGACTTTACATTTGATGTTATTGATCCTGCTCCCATGTGTGATTTATATCCTAGTATGGAGTCTCCTACATAATTATAATGTGGTACTTGAACTTTATTAAATAATATTACATTTTTTAGTTCTGTTGAATTTCCAACTACTGCGCCTTCTCCCACTATTGCTTTTCCTCTTATAAATGCACAATGCCTTATTTCTGCATTTTTTCCTATTATTGCTGGTCCATGTATGTATGCAGTTGGGGCTACGGTTGCAGTTTTTGCAATCCATACATCATCTCCTACTTTGTTATATTCTTCTGGATCTAATGTATTTCCCAGTTCTATTATAAAATCGCTTATTTTAGGTAATACCTCCCATGGGTATGTTGCTCCCTCAAATATTTTTTTTGCTATTGTTTCTTCTAAATTATATAAATTTTTTATTTTGCATTCTTCCATTCTCTTTCTCCTTTTTTAAACTTTTGGACGTGACAATAAATAAAATATTAATCTCACAAAAAATTTTTTATAGCCACTCTCCATTTTTCCTAATATAAACTTTTTTTATACTTTGAACAAGTATAGTATATATTATAAGTAATAAGACAACAAACAAATAATAACTTACTGGTAATATTTCAAAATTAAATGTGCCTACATTGTGTAACAATATTGGTGTTACTATTGTTCCTGCTATTGTTATAAATGTTGATATTGTTAAAAATTTATTTGCTCTTGATTCAATAAATGGTATTTTTGCAGTTCTAACATAGTGAATTATCATTGTTTCACTTATTAAGCATTCTACAAACCACGCAGTTTGAAACCATGATTGTTTATCTACACTGTTATATCCAAATACAAACCAAAATACTACAAACGCTATTACATCTGTTATTGAACTTGTAATTCCCATTACATTCATGAACTTTCCAAGTCCTTTTGTATCCCATTTTCTTGGTTTTTCCAAGAATTCTTTATCTACGTCATCATATGGGATTGCTATTTGTGATATGTCATATAAAAAGTCTTGTATTAACATTTGTATTGGCAACAATGGTAGAAATGGTAAAAAGATACTTGCTATTAATATGCTAAATACATCTCCAAAGTCTGAACTTAATGCCATTTTCATATATTTTATGATGTTACCATATACCTTTCTTCCTTCTATTACTCCATCATATATTACTTGCAAACTTTTTTCTAGCAAGATTATATCACTTGCCTCTTTTGCTATATCAGTTGCAGAATCTACGCAAATTCCTACATCTGCTGTATGTAGTGATGGTGCATCGTTTACACCGTCCCCCATATATCCTACCACATGACCGTTTTTCTTGTATGTTTTTACAACTCTTTCCTTTTGTAATGGATTTAATCTCGCAAAAACATCAACTTCTTCTACTACTTTTTCTAGCTCTTTATCTGTCATTTGATCTAGTTCTACACCTGTAATTATTCTGTCTGATTTTAATCCTACTGTATTACATATATTTTTTGTTGCATATGCATTATCACCTGTTAAAATTTTTGTCTTTACGCCGATTTTTTTTTAAATCATTTATGGTTTTCTTTACATCTTTTTTAGGTGGGTCTAAAAATGCAACATATCCTACAAATGTCATTTCACTTTCATCATTACTATTAAATATATTTACACCTGGATATTCCTTTTTGGTTGCTAGTGCAATTACTTGCATTCCCATATTTGATAAATTATTTGCATTTACTTCAATTTGTTTTACTAAATCTTCTGTTATTGGAATTATCTCATCTTTATATTTTACTTGTTTACAGCATTTTAAAATTTCTTCTATTGCACCTTTTGTAAGCATTCTATAACCATCTTCACTCTTTACAACTACACTCATTCTTTTTCTTGTATAATCAAATGGTATTTCATCTACTTTTTCATATTCTTTTATAACTTGTTTTATTTTATGTTGATTTCCATATGCTATTACTGCTTTATCAACTAAATTTTTTATTCCTGTTCCATAGTAACTGTTTAAATATGCATATTTTAGGATTTCTAAATCTTCTTCCCCCATTACATTTATGTATTTTTGCAATGTTATTTTATCTTGTGTTAATGTTCCAGTTTTGTCTGTGCATAAAATGTCAATTGCTCCTAAGTTTTGAATTGATTGTATATTTTTTACCAGTGTTTTCTTTTTAGCCAGTGTTTTACTTCCTTTTGTTAAATTCACATTCACTATCATTGGCAACATGCTTGGTGTTATTCCTACTGCTACTGATAAAGCAAATAGTAATGCTTCCATTAAGTCATGTCTTATGAATGCATATATTACAAATACTGCTATTGATACTACTACCATATATTTTATTAATAGTTTTGTAATGTTATTCATACCTTTTTCAAAATTTGTTATCTCTTTTTTATTGTCAACTTCTTTGCTCATTCTGCCTAAATATGTATCAAACCCTGTTTGTATTACAACCGCTGTTGCACTTCCACTAACTACGCTTGAACCCATTAAGCATATGTTGTTAATATCAAATATTCCTTTTGGCTCATTTGGTATTGTTGTTTTTTCGACCAATACACTTTCTCCTGTAAATACTGACTGGTTCAAAAATAAATCTTTACTTTCTATTAATATTATATCTGCTGGTATTATTGAACCTGCATTTAGTTTTACAATATCTCCAATTGCTATATTTTCTACTCTTACTTCCTTTTCTTTTCCGCTCCTTACAACGTTTGTACTTGAATATATTTGTGCTTTTAGCTTTTGATTGAATTTGTATGTTGAATAGTTTTGGCAAAATTTTATAAATGCGCTGACTACTGCAATTCCTACTATTATTCCTGCTCCAAGTTTGTCTGCTAGTGCAAAGTCTATTACCGCTAATAGTAGTAATATGTATATAAATTTGTCATTAAATGCTTTTATAAAGAATTCTATCCAGCTTTTCTTTTCATTTTTTACTACTATGTTTGGACCATTATTTTCATATCTTTTTTCATATTCTTTTTGTGTTAATCCATCTTCTTTTGTGTTATATTCTCTTAGGATTTCTTCTTTGTTTTTCTTTGATATTTCTGTATATTTTTCTAGTAATTCTTTATCTGTGTTTTTCATTTGCTTCACTTTTTTCTTGATTTCAAATAGTTGTATCATTTGTATCACTTTCCTTTTTATTTTATTACTTTGCTTTTTTAATAGGATCTATCGTTTAGTTATATTTTTTATGGTTGTATTATACCACTTTTTTGAAATTTTGAAAGTTTTTTCTTATAATTTGTTTTTCATTTAATAATATTGCCTTTATTATACTTTTTTGCTATACTATTTACATTATGGAAGAAAAAGAAAGATATAAACACTTAAACAAATATTTAAAAGAAAAATTTGGTGAAAGAACTCTTAAAATATGTATAGATGGAGGATTCACTTGTCCTAATAGAGATGGAAAGATATCAACAAAAGGTTGCATATTTTGTAGTGAAAAAGGCTCTGGTGAATTAATTAGATGTGGATCTGGTCACACTATAACTGAAAAAATAAATAATCAAGTAAAAAATTATTTCAACAGTTATAGAAGTGAACGTGCCAATAAATTTATTGCATATTTCCAAAATTTCACTAACACATATGACACTTTGGATATGCTGAAAGCTAAATATGACGCTGCATTAATCGATGACAGAATTGTTGGCATAGAAATTGCAACAAGACCTGACTGTATAAATAATGATGTTATAAATTTATTAAAATCATATAAAGATAAATATTATGTATGCGTTGAACTCGGTTTGCAAACCGCTAATGATGTTACTGGTAGTTTGATAAATCGTGGCTATTCAAGTGTTCAATTCACAGAAGCTGTTAAATTATTAAATGAAGCTGGAATTGATATTGTAGCTCATATTATGATTGGCTTACCTGGTGAAAATTTTGAAGACTTAAAAAACACTGTCAAATTTATTAACCAGCATAATATACAAGGTTTGAAAATACACTCAACTTATATTGTACAAAATACTGTTCTTGCTAATATGTATTTTTCTGGTGATTATGAGCCTATTTCTTTGGATTATTATTTAGATGCTCTTACATATGTTATTACACATATTTCTCCTAATGTTATTATTCATAGAATTTCAGGTGATTCTCCGAAAGATTTACTTGTTGCTCCTGAATGGAACTTACATAAAAAATGGGTTTTAAATGGTTTTGAAAAAATTTTGAAAGAACAAGATTTGTGGCAAGGAAAATATTTTTAGTTTCCTTGCCATGAACTCTTAAACCATTTTGGATATTGTTAAATTTGTTGAAAATCAAGTTAACTATGTGTACGTTCTTAAATTGGTAAAAATTAATATTCGTATTCTTGTATAACTTTTCCGTCTACATTTTTTAATATTATTTTATTATCTTCTAATATTATATAACTATGTTCTGTATTGCATTTTGGAAGTGATATTGAACCTGGATTTGCAAAAATATACCCTTCTTTTTGTTGAATAAATCCTTGGTGAATGTGTCCATATATCATTATTTCAAAGTCTTCATATGGAATTTGTTCTATATTGTATTTATGTCCATGTGTAAAATAGAATTTTTTTCCGTTTATTTCCATCAATATATGATCTTTAAATTCAAACTCTGATATCATTTCATCAACTTCTGCATCACAATTTCCCTTTACTACCAATAATTTGTCTTTTAAGGAGTTTAATATTTCTGCTACTTTCATTGGATTATATTCTTGACTTAAATTATTTCTTGGTCCATGATAATATAAATCTCCTAACAATATTATTTTTTCTGGTTTTTCTTTTTCATTTATTTCTTTTATTTTTTCGGCATAATATCCTGAGCCGTGGATATCTGATATTACTAAAACTTTCATTTTCATCCTCCTAAGTTATATTATATCATTCTTTTATTAAAATGTTAATTATTTTATTTTTTTAATTGACATGTCTATACAAAAATGTTATTTTATAGTCATTAGAACTATTAACAACTATATTATTTATTAAGGAGTTGATTATTATGAGTACAATTTTTAACAGTTTGGACACTTATTTTAAGTCCCGCTCTGGACCAATCAAGGAAGGAGAAGGACTTACTTTTCGGGTAAAATTGCGGAAAGATATTCAGCCGTACAATGTTAAACTTGTTTTCTTTGGCTTTCAACAGGCTTACAATTCACTAGAGTTTGGCCTGAATTTTGAATATTCCGATGAAAACTACGATTATTTTAAAGTGGATATTTCAAATTTGGAAATAAATATCTACGAGTATTATTTCGTATTTGAATCATATGGTTCTCGGAAATATCTGAAAAAATGTTATGATTCATGGGAAGCTTTTATAAGCACTGATAATTCAGGTTGTAACTGGCAACTTACCGTTTATACACCAGTCAAAACACATCCAAATATGAACAAAGGTATAATGTATCAAATTTTTCCTGATAGATTTTACAGAAGTGGTAAAACAACAAATTTACCTAATGATAGGACTTATCGAAAATGGGGTGAATTGCCTTTTTACACAGATGACAAAATCTGTTCTGATTTCTTTGGTGGAGATTTACGTGGAATTACTGAAAAATTAGATTATTTAAAAAGTCTAAGTGTTTCAGTTATTTATTTGAATCCTATATGGGAATCTCAGAGTAATCATCGTTATGACACCTCTGATTATACAAAGGTAGACCCTGTTCTTGGGAATCTTGATGATGTAAAAGAACTGCTGTCTAAGGCTCATTCCTTGGGCATGATAGTAATTTTAGACACGGTTTTGAATCATACAGGTTCTGATAGCATTTATTTTAATAAAAATAATCGCTATCCTGTGAATGGTGCTTTCAATAGTACAGATAGTCCTTATAGGAACTGGTACTATTTCTGGCCAGATGGCATTCATTATGAATCTTGGTGGGGATTTGAAACTTTGCCAAAGTTAAACCAACAAAGTGAAGGTTATATTAATTACTTTTTTAACAGTGGTGGTGTTCTTGACATTTGGTTTCGGTTAGGTTTTGACGGTTTACGACTTGATGTTGCCGATGAGCTAGATAATTCTACGTTAAATAGGATTTGTGAATCATCTAAAAGATTTTGTGATAAGCTCATTATTATTGGAGAAGTATGGGATAATGCCAGTAACAAATGTAATTACGGTCATAGAATGGAATATTTTTTAGGAAATGAATTAACATCTGTTATGAATTATCCTGTAAAAGATGCTATATTAGCTTATGTCAGATATGGTGATCTTTGGTCTAGCAATTTATGGAGAACTTTAATCTCTGTGTACATTGAGGATTATCCTCATGAAATTGCATATAGTCTTATGAATCTATTATCGACTCATGATTCTGTTCGTATGATTACAAAGCTTGCAGGCAAAGAGGTTGATGACCATGATAAAAACTGGCAATTTGAAAATGATACATTGTCTCCTCAGGAATATAGATTAGGAAGAGCTCGGGCTATGATTAGTTATCTAATTTTATATTTTTTACCCGGTATTCCTTCTATATTTTACGGGGATGAAATTGGTCTTTCTGGTCAAAAGGATCCATTTTGTAGAAAGTGTTTTCCTTGGAACCGGATTGATAAAAAGTTTCTTCATTTTTTCAAGAATTTGGGGAAATTAAGAAACTCCTTTGCAGATTTTCTTTCTATCGCAAATTTTAATATTGTCAAAATCAACAATGAGTTGTGTATATTTACTCGTGATTTTGATGATAAAAGTTTGCTGATTATGGTTAATCGTGCTGATTTTGCAGTAGATATTTCTGATTTTTCTTCCAATTTGCGTAATATTAGCATTTTGTTTTCTATTGGAAATTCTACTTTACAAGAATTGGATTGTTTTGGAGCATTAGTGTTATTGTCATCTGTTTAATTTTGCGCTTTTAAAGGAGCCGTCTTGTGTGACGGCTCTTTTTCTTTTTATATTGTTATACAATTTTATGTCTTGTTACAATTTGGCAATTTAGTTTAGATAACTTATTTGTTCTCATCTATATTAAAATTTAATTTTGCATTTTTATTTGTTCTTCTTTTATTAATGGATATCTGATAAGTTCTTTATTATCTAAGTTTTCTTTATGCATATCTGCTGCTGTAATCTGATGATTATCGTATGTTGTATAGTAATAGATTCCTTTGCTTGCATTACAGCAAGATGTGTAAATTGTTATTTCATATTTTCCGTCTTCTAATTCACAGCATCCTCTTTGCTGGTCAACAGAGTTGAGTATATGAAAAAATTGACTGACACTTTCTTTTTCAGTATCTTTTGAAATTGAGTTCATTTTAACAAAGCTTGCTCTTACAAATCTTGATTGTGATGATAAGTCTCCTGGAAGTCCTATTGCTCCCATTCCTCTACTATATCTTTCTAAATTCAAATTTTTTGCAAATTTGTTTTCTAGCGATTTTGCTGATAAATTCATATAATTATTTAGTGCAAACATTTGCTTATCAAATGGTGGGTTGTTTGTTAATATTCCTACTGGGTTTTGATATATCTTTATTCCTTCTTTTACTGCTTCTACGGTTATTGCTTCTGTACTGTCTGCGATTATCCAGTGTAGCTGTGCTAGTGGTAATTGGTCATTAAATGGTTTGTTTAAAAAGTTTATTTTTTCTATTAGTTTTTTTGCTTCTTTTACTGTTGAACATTGACTTAGTATCCATGGTATGAATTCGTATTGTGTTATGTTGTCTTTTCCTTCTTGTTTTTCGTTGTAGTGGGTGTTTCCTACAAAGTTTAGTCCTGCTATTCCTAGTCCTTTTTCGTTTATTGCGTCATAATATAGTGGGTAGTTTTCTACTACATATGCCATTCCTATTATTGCGTTGTGGGTTTTTATTGGTTCTTTTTCTTTGAATTTGAATTCGTAGTTTCTTGGTGTTATTGTTATTTCGTCTCCGTATGAGATTTCATAGTCTAGTGTTCTTCCTATATAGAAGTCTTTTGTTTTGTATGTTGCTGCTGTGCACATTGTTTTTCCTCCTTTTTTGTTTTTTCTTTTAGTTTTCCACTATTATATCACAATATGTGGATTGTTTATGTTTTTTTATTTTATATTGTTTTGATGTTCTAATAAAATAACAATCAAATTCAGCATCTTTTCCTTTTAAATAATAATCATTTATATTCTAATATATTTAAATAACAATTTACTGCTTTTAACATTCCAACAATTAAGTGAATATTTACATTCTAATATATTTAAATAACAATTAAAGCAATAAATGTTATCATGACTGGGATACAAACGTTTACATTCTAATATATTTAAATAACAATCCTTATGAGAAAGTTAAATTAACTAAATTATTTACGTTTACATTCTAATATATTTAAATAACAATTAAATATTGTATTATTTTATCATCTTTTAATTTATTGTTTACATTCTAATATATTTAAATAACAATTGTTAGAACTGATGGAAGGTACATATTCAAACAAGTTTACATTCTAATATATTTAAATAACAATTGAAAGTCCTGTGAAGACATTAAAAGGTGAATTTTGTAAGTTTACATTCTAATATATTTAAATAACAATTTCCTTTTTATAATCCATAATTTTATCAGCAATAAAGTTTACATTCTAATATATTTAAATAACAATTTTGTAAGTACAATTTACATCACTGTAAACTGTTTCGTTTACATTCTAATATATTTAAATAACAATTAAGGTAGAGTACCTCTATTTGCAA
>OLPG01001386.1_pt1 | contig 20404 bp, 15 predicted proteins | sample 1672311 | NCBI WGS metagenome assembly OLPG01 (sample SAMEA3136670, study PRJEB25190) | human gut metagenome | biome: human gut; feature: human-associated habitat; material: faeces | place: Austria | collected 2013 | reverse complement strand
TAACACCAGCTATCGAAAAAATTAAAAACGCCGCTCATTTGAGCGGCGTTTTTTAGCAGCATTACAGCTGTTCGGTTACATTGTCTTCGGCAGTCCCCTTCTTTTTGCGGCTGAAGAAGCGTTCAACAACTACAAAGAGTACAGGAATCAGGAAGATACCAAAGAGAGTAGCGATGGTCATACCACCTACTACGGCGTTACCCATAGATACACGCGCACCGGCGCCCGGGCCGGTAGCAATAGCCAGAGGCAGACAGCCTAAGATGAAGGCGAAGGATGTCATCAGAATAGGACGCAGACGGACATGAGCAGCCTCGACAGCCGCATGTACAACATCCATGCCCTGCTCCATATTCATCTTAGCATATTCGACAATCAGAATAGCGTTCTTTGCTGCCAGACCAATCAGTGTAATCAGACCAATCTGCATATAAACGTCATTCTGCAGGCCACGTGCATACTGTACCAGGAAGCAGCCGAAAACTGCGGAAGGTACAGACAGCAGTACTGCCAGAGGAATTGTCCAGCTTTCATACAGAGCTGCCAGACAAAGGAATACGAAAATCAGGGAGATAATGAAAATCTGAGTGGAACGGCTGCCGGCTTCAATCTCATCAAGGCTCTGACCGGTCCATTCGTAAGTATAGGTATTAGGCAGAACCTGCTTAGCAACCTCTTCAATAGCAGCCATAGCCTGACCGGAGGAATAACCGCTGGCAGGATCGCCGGAAATCTTGATTGCACTTGCGCCGTTAAAGCGTGTCATAACAACAGAGCTGTTCTTAGCCATAGGCTTTACAAGTGTATTCAGCGGAATAGACTTGCCGTCATTGCTGCGTACAAAGAAGTAACGCATATCCTCTACACCGGTACGATATTTTTCATCAGCCTGCATAACAACCTTCCAAGTACGGCCGAAGTTATTGATATCGTTGATTTCGTTACCGCCTAAGAACGCCTGCAAGGCGGAATAAACAGTAGATACAGGCACGTTCAGGGATTGTGCCTTTTCACGGTCAACCTCAAACTGATACATAGGAGTATTGGTATTCAGAGTAGTGTACAGCATTCCGATTTCCGGACGCTTGCGGCAAGCAGCCAAAAATTCGTTAGCACGCTCACCCATAGCGTTAACGTCCTCACCGCCAAGGTTCATGAGATAAAGGCTCAGAGTACCGGTACTGGAAGCACCAGGCAGAGAAGGCGGCTGGAAGGCCATAACGGTTGCATCAGGAATCTGTGCGCCCATGCCGAAAATCATCGGAATAATATCCTGTACACTGTTGCTACGCTTGCTGTAGTCCTCCATAGTAACTACGGCCAAGCCGGCGTTAGCCTTCTGGCCCATGGACAGGATATCAATACCGTTAACCTCCATAACGTTTTTAACGCCAGGAAGCTTTCTCATCTTTTGTGCAAGGTCTGCCATAATCTGCTCTGTACGGTTGCTGGAAGCACCCTCAGGCAAAGCGATGGATACAGCAGTCATGCCCTGGTCCTCGTTCGGTACAAAGCCTGTCGGCGTCGCCTTGGTCAGGAAACCGATGCAGATAACAACAACTACAAGGCAGGTCAGAATCAGTTTAGATTTACGGATGCAGCCTTCAACGTTTTTCACGTATTTAGCCAACGTTCTTGCAAACCAATCGTCAAATGCTTTTACAGCCTTGCCTATAAAGCCCTTCGGCGCCTCCTCCTTCTTGACCAGAATCAAGGAGCAGAGTGCAGGAGTCAGGGACAAAGCTACGATAGCAGAAAGCATCATGGATACAGAAATCGTAATCGCAAACTGCTTGTACAATTCACCGACAGTACCGCCAGTGAAGGCTACAGGAATAAATACCGCAGACAGTACGAAGGCAATAGCCACAACAGGGCCGGAAACCTCGTTCATAGCGCGGTAGGTTGCCTCCTTAGGAGACATACCGTTTTCCTGAATATGATGTTCAACCGCTTCTACTACAACGATAGCGTCGTCGACAACAAGGCCGATAGCCAGAATCATTGCAAAAGCAGTAAGAGTGTTGATGGTAAAACCTAAAATTACAAAGGAAGCAAAGGTACCAATCAAGGATACCGGTACAGCCAGAATAGGAATCAAGGTTGCACGCCAGCTGCCCAGGAACATGAATACTACCAGAATAACCAGAATCAAGGCTTCAACAAATGTATGAGCAACCTTCTCCAAAGATTCGGTAATAAACTGGGTGTTATCCTGAATAACGACCAGCTTCATATCATCAGGGAAACGGCTTTCTGCGTCCTTTAATACCTCGCGGATATTCTTAACAGTTTCGATTGCATTTGCATCGGAGGTCAAGGATACCGGGAATACAACGGAATCGCCGCCGTTGAGCTTACTGGTAATAAGGTCATTACGCGGACCTTCTTTAATAGTTGCGATATCCTTCAGCTTCAGGTTATCGCCGTTGTTGGAACGGATAATTACGTTACCGAATTCCTCAGGTGTATTCAGACGACCTTGAGCACTTGCAGAATAGGTGCGCTCCTGTTTGTCAACAGTAGGACGGTTACCGATAGAACCAACCGCTGCCTGAATGTTTTGCGTTTTGATAGCGTTGGAAACATCAGTTACAGTTACGCCCAGCTGTGCCATTTTTTCAGGATTCAGCCAGATGCGGACTGCATATTCCGGACCATATTCGCCAACTGTAGATACACCCTTAACACGCTTTACTGCATCAAGGAAGTTCGCATCCGCATAGGTTCTTAAAAACATTGCGTCATAAGTATTTTTCGGAGAATAAAGACCAAAATACATAATGGTCTCGGCAGATTCCTTAGCAGTGGTTACACCGTAGCCGGAAACCTCGCTCGGCAGAGAGCTGGTTGCCTGGGATACACGGTTCTGAACCTCTACAGAAGCGATATCTGCGTTTTTCTCCAGGTTGAACTCAACATTGAGCTTGTACTCACCACTGGAGGTACTTACAGAGGACATATTCAGCATATTTTCTACGCCGCTGACCTTCTGCTCAATGGTTTGTGCTACAGCCTTTTCAACGATATCGGCACTAGCACCTACATAGTTGGTATTTACGCTGATACGCGGTTTGGTAATGTTAGGATATTGGGCGATAGGCAGGCTGAAGCCGGCAATCGTACCCAATAAGGTAATAATAATCGCCAGTACTATCGCAAATACAGGGCGATCAATAAAGAAACGAGCCATCTAGCCAACCTCCTTATTGCTTCTTGCCGGTGGTAGCACTGTTGTCAACAGTAGTATCCAGATCAGCCTCAGTCATCGGCTGCGGGTTAACCTGAGCACCCTGTCTGATCTTGCCGGTGCCTTCAACTACGATTGTTTCATCGCCGGTCAGACCGCCTTCAACCATATAGAAACGGCCAACGGAAGGACCAAGAGTAACTTCCTTCATCGTTACCTTGTTGTCACTGCCAACAACATAAACAAATTTCTTATACATTAATTCAACAACTGCACGCATAGGAATCAAGAGAGCATCTTTTTTGGTGCCTGCGGTTGCCTGTACGTGAGCAAACATGCCCGGCAGCAGACGATGTGCAGGGTTTCTGAACAAAGCCTTGACTGTCATGGTACCGGTGTTGTCATTGATACCGCGGTTAACCTCTGCAACAGTGCCTTTCAAATCATAGGTACTGCCATCGCTCAGAACAACAGTCAGGTTGTCAAGAGAAGCAGCGCCGCTGTTATCATGAGCACTGGAAAGCTTCAGATATTCCGGCTCAGCGATGCTGAACTGTACGAATACGGGGTCAGTGTTGCTGATTTTTGCCAGAGTAGTCTGACCTGCGGTTACATAGTTACCAACCTCCAGCGCGGTAGTATCAATACGGCCGCTGAACGGAGCGGAAACACTGGTATCGGTCATATTAATCTGCGCATTTTCCAGAATTGCTTCCTGCGCATTTACAGAAGCCTGTGCCTGATCGCGCTGCATAATAGCGTTATCCAGAACCTGCTTGGAAATTGCATTCTGTGCATACAGAGTGCTGTAACGCTCTGCATTCAGAGCTGCGTTAGCCAAAGCCGCACGGGCATTAGCCAGGCCTGCCTGCGCGTTAAGCACGTTGGCCTGATATGTACGCTGGTCAATAGCATACAAGGTCTGGCCTGCACTTACATTGTCACCGCCCTTGAAATACTTGGCTGTAATCTGACCGCTTACCTGAGCCTTCAGCTCCATTTCCTGCTGAGCCTGTACAAAGCCTGTATAATCATATACCAGAGGGGTGTCACGCTTAATAACCTTCATGGTTTTAACCAAAGCTGCCTTATTGCCGCCTTGCTGCTGTTTTTGACCACAGCCTGCAACGCTCAGTACAAAGGTTGCCGCCAGCGCCGCAGCCATTGCTTTTCTTGCACGGCCGGAGCGAATAAAACTTAACATAAAAAAACCTCCTTCACCTTCACTCTGAAACTACTCAATATATATAATAACCAATAAGACTGCTAACGTTTATGACTGTTAGCACCTTTACCTGAAAATATTCCTGCTCCAGTTTCAGAATACTACTATTATAATGGACATTTTTCAGAAATGCAAACTTCATTTAAACAAATTTCGCCGTTTTTTCTTGCATTTTCTTCACTTAGCTTCGTCTCACAAATTTTGCTGACTGGTCAGTCAGTTTTTGCTGTTCAACATTTCTTTTTTTAGCAAAAATTTATGCAGATTGCCCAAAGCAAAACCCGATACCTGATCCACACCATCAAGGCGCTGCATTAAAAACAAGTTATCGCCTTCAATATACCATTCATCCGGCAGTCTGTCCTTATATACAACCTTCTTATTGGTATTCAGCAGATTAATCAGCGGCAGCAAATCCTTATCCTTGACATTAAGCACTTCATCCAGTCTGATTTTTTCGGCAGTCTTTGGATTTACGTTCAGCTGATGATGGATAAAGCTGTTTTTACCGCTAATCAGCTGCAGACTCAGAATCTGTTCATCGGCACGCATCACCTTAAATGCCATATCTGCCTCGCCCTTGTAAAAATGCTCCAGATATTCTTTGCACTCGTCCTGCAGCAGCTTATTCATTTTATTTTGCAGCTCTACGTCCTTGCCGGCAAAAACCGGGAAGGTCGCCTCACCGCCGGGAACTACCATCTTACGCACCAATATAGTGCCGGCAGCAAAATCCTTGCCATCATTTACGGTATTATCCTTAGGCGTAGGCGCAAGCGTCATAATGGTCAGGGAAAACTGCTTCCATTCCTTAGTTTTCTTGTCCTGCTTCCAGATAGCGCCCACATCTGCCAGAGGTTGCTTTTTCTGCACCAGCTGCTGACAGCCCAACAATTCATCAGCGCCGTCATTATCTACATCGTGTGGCACCAGCGAATGTAAACCGCCATACTCCAGCTTGCCGTCTTCGACCACGCAGCCTGCTGCCGGGGTTAAATCAGATTTGTTCCCGTCAATTAAGGATACATGCATTTTGCCGTCCTTGGCAAAGGCTTGCGTCACCAGTCCCATGCTTTCGGCAGCTCCAAAGACCTCACGCACATTTTTCTTATTAGCAAAGGAAAGCACACGATATTCACTTGGCGCATGCCAATCTCCTTGAGCAGCACTCACCAGCAGCTGCTGTCTGGCGCTTTTGCCCGCCCACAGCTTAATAGGCTGCAGCTGGCAATTATATCCGCCCTTAATAGAAGGTGCATGAGCCGTCAAAAGCTTCTTGTCCTTATCCTTAATCATAATAAGCAGATCATTAGCGTAGCCGTTCGGCAGTCTGTCGCCCCACAGCTCAGCTGTCACCGTCTGCTCCGCAGCCAGCTGCAGCGGCACCTGCGCCAGCAGTGTGTCCGCAGCAGCGGCCATAGTGCTGCAGAAAAGTACGCTGCTGCAGGCCAGGCCTTGCACCATCCATTTTATCTTCACGTCTTCACGTCCTTTCTTCAAACGTACTATTATATTATAGCATTTTTTTGTTATAAGTAGCTATTAAAACACAGATTTTTTACATAAAGGTACCACAAACATCGGCAAATTCTGTTGCATTTCGTACAAAAAGGCTTTTTCTTATTTCTCAAAACGATTTTTTCATTAATATTACTGCTTTTTATTGTTAAATAGTGTAGAATAAAAGCGGTATTTTATGATTTTTTGGGAGAAGGGAAGGATTTATTAATGAAGAAAATTGTTGCTCTTCTGCTCAGCCTTTGCCTATTAGTATTAGCTGCAGGCTGTGGCGGTAACGATTCAAAAAAAGACACACCCAAAGAAAAGACTAAGGTAAGCCTTGGCATGCTGCGCCTGACAAGCAGCGCACCTTTATTTATCGCTATGGATAAGGGCTTCTTTGCTGAAGAAGGTATAGAAATTGAACCGCAATGGTTTGACGCGGCTCATCCGATTGCCGTATCCACTGCTTCCTCTAAGGTTGATGTCGGCGCTACCGGCATTACGGCCAGCCTCTATAACATGGCAGCCAACGGACAAAAGCTAGGCATTGTTGCGGATAAAGGACGTGAACAAAAAGGCTATTCCTCTTCTGCACTGCTTGTGACCACCGACAACTACAACGCCGGCGTAAAAAGCCTAAAGGATTTGAAGGGCAAGCGTATCGGTATTACGCAAAAGGGTTCTACCTTCCATTATATGCTTGGCAGAATGCTGGAAACCCAGGGCATGAGCCTCAATGATGTGGAAATTGTTCCCCTGAGCAAGCTCAGTGCTGTTATGGCTGCATTAGAAAGCAAGCAGATTGACGGCTGTATCTTAAACGAGCCTAACATCACCAAGGTGCAAAAAGCAGGCTACGGCAAACTGGTCGTACAGGTTGGTGACGTTATTCCTTACCAGACCTCTGCTATTTTCTACTCACCTGACTTTATGAAGAATAAGGATGCGGCAGTACGCTTCATGCGTGCTTACAATAAAGCCTGCAACTATTACTACGAAGCTGCAGTAGAAAAGAAGGATGCCAAAAAACTGGAAGAAGTTGTTAATATTGTAGCCAAATACGTTAAGGCTCCGGCTGAAGACATTAAAGCAGGCCTGCCCTATATTGATAAGGACGGCAAGCTGCTTGTCAGCGATATTGCAACCCAGATTAAATGGTACACCGACAACAAGATGATTTCCGGCACACTGGATGCGAAGGATGTTGCCAACACCAGCTTTCTGGATGAAGCAATGAAGAAATAAACTATTGTATTAAAGCAAGACTGGCGTAAATGTAACAGCTGCAAAATGCGTTGACGATGCTTTAGCACCAAAACGCTGCGACTGATATATTAGCGCCAGTCTTTTTGGAGGATGGTAGAAAATGAAATTAGAAATCGCAAATATCTGCAAGGATTTCACCACCACCAGCGGTAAGCTGCTTCCTGTTTTGCAGGATATTAACCTCAGCATTAATAAGGAAGAATTTGTAGCATTGGTAGGACCGTCCGGCTGTGGTAAATCAACCTTGCTCAATATAACTGCCGGGCTTTTGGAGCCCACAAGCGGTAACGTAAAATTTACTGATGTCGCCGCGGGCTATGAGCCTCGTATGAGCATCGTCTTTCAGGAAACAGGCCTCTTCCCCTGGCGTAATGTGCATGATAATATCGCCTTCGGTTTGGAAACAGCAGGCATGAAGGCAGAGGAAAAGGAAGCACGCATTAAGCATTACATTGAGCTTGTAGGCTTAAAGGGCTTTGAAAAATCCTTCCCGCATCAATTAAGCGGCGGTATGCGTCAGCGCGTTGGCATCGCCCGCGCTTTAGCTATCGAGCCTGACCTGCTGCTGATGGATGAGCCGTTTTCTGCCTTGGATGCGCAAACACGCACCATTATGCAGGAGGAGCTGGTAACACTGTGGGAAAAGACGCGTCTGACCACGCTATATGTTACACATAATATTCAGGAGGCAGTAATGCTTGCTGACAGAGTTGTACTGCTTTCGCGTCGCCCCGGAAAGGTCAGCAAAATACTGCAGATTGATATTCCGCGTGCCGACCGCTCTAAGCCTGAGCACACAGACGAAATTGCGGAATTTGTCCGTATCATCTGGGAGCATATCAGCAAGGATGCGCGTGCTGCCTTAATGGAGGTGGAAGACAATGCCTGAAAAGAAAACTGCTGCGAGCGCAGCTAACGAATATATCGTGCGCAATCGTATGACGCATTGGCAAAAGACCTATCCGCATTGGGTAAGCGTTGCTTCTATCATCATCCTGCTGCTCTTTTGGGAGGCTATCTGCCGCTGCGGCCTGGTTTCTTCTCTGTTTTTGCCGGCACCGAGCCAGATTATCAGCGCCCTGCTTACCATGCTTGCTGACGGCGAAATCGGCGTTAGCCTGGCAGCCAGCATGTACCGTATCTTAATCGGTTTTGCTGTTGGCAGCCTTATCGGCCTTGCAGTCGGTCTTGTTACCGGTACCTCGGCACTGGCAGATAAAATCGGTAATCCTGTTGTCAATGCACTTTATCCTATCCCTAAAATCGCTTTGCTGCCATTGTTTATTCTTTGGCTGGGAATCGGCGAGCTTTCGAAAGTAACGATTATTGCTCTCGGCGTCTTCTTTCCGGTAGCAATGAACACCTACAGCGGAGTCAAAAATGTTGATACGCTGCTTATCAAGGTTGCAGTCAGCTTTAACGCCAGCTGGTGGAAAACGATGAAAAGTGTTGTTCTGCCTAACGCCTTACCTATGATTTTCGCAGGCCTGCGCCTTGCTGCCGGCACATCTCTGCTGCTGCTGGTAGCAGCAGAGATGATTGCCGCCCAGGTCGGCATCGGCGCCCTCATCCTGCATTACGGCGATTTGATGATTACCGACCGCTTGATGGCCGGAGTTATTGTATTGTCCTTGCTCGGCCTGCTCTTTAACCTGTTCCTGCAATGGTTGGAGAAAAAGGCCATCCCCTGGAAAAACATCTAAAAGCACAAAAGCACTGTCTGCTCACTGATATTCTTATATCAGATAGAGCTGACAGTGCTTTTTCTTTTTCTGCTAACATTTTTCAACAGCTTCTTAAAATACTGTTACGCTGATACACAAAAACTGCTTTCTGCTAAGCTATTACTGCAGCCTTGCCGAAGCCTCTTTTAAAACTGCTGTCACGGTTTCCGGCGGCAGCTCGCCTATCTTCCTAATCAGCTCAGGCTGCTTGGGATGTTCGGCAATAACCTTCTCCATCAACACCATGTCCAGCCAATGGCCGTGCTTGAAGCCTGTATTATTGAAGGTACCAATAATTTTATAGCCACACGCCTCATGCATTTTGACGCTGTGCTCATTGCTGGCAGTAATGCAGGCATAGGTCACAACTATTCCCTGCAAGCGCAGTAAAGCTTCCAGCGCTACGTACATAACCTTGCCTAAGCCGTGTCCCTGCCCCTCGGGTGCCAGATAAATCGTTACCGCGGCACCCCACTGATAGGCAGCACGCTGCATATAAGGATGGGCATAAACATAACCCAACAGTCTGCCATCATGCTCACAAACTATATAAGGATAGTGCGCAGAAATATTTTTGATTCGCTCTGTAAATTCTTCTACCGACGGTACCTCATATTCAAATGATACATCACTGAGCGTCCTGTCGCTGCTGATGACAAAGGGCGCGTAAATTTCCAGCAGCTTTTCGGCATCGTCAGGCTTCGCAAGGCGAAGCGTATACTTCATCGACATTTTATCGCTCCACCTTTACTTCAAACATTCTGCTCCACGGCAGCGTAAACTTATATTTTTGTGCAGTGTCGCCCATATACGGTTGACTTACACGATTGATTTCCCAGGTAATAAACTCTTCTGCCGCAGTACGCTGTTCTTCATTCAGTCCGCTGTTGGGCCAATAGTTAGGCCAGATAAGCTGCTGATAGGTTTGCATGCGCACATTCGCCTGATAAGCCCAATCATCAAGATAGCGTACATTAAGCAAATCTTCTCTTGCTTCCGGCGTTAACTGCTTATACAGCAGGCCCTGCGCCAGAGCAAAGCCCAAGCTGTTGCCTGCGGTATTCCAACCGCCATAGGAAGCCAGACGATATGCCAACTGTTTGTCAAACAAGTTCTTGACCAAAGCATTGTCCGCACCATTGCCAAAACGGATGTCTGCCACAGTCACAGGATGATTATGCTTAAGAATGCGTTCAACCTTATTAACGAAATTTACGGTAGCAGGCAATGCCTTGTAGCTGTTGCTTGCATCAGACGCCTCATGCGTCACACCATCGGCAGGAGTGTTGACAGCCAAAACCAAATCCACATTTTTGCGCGAATATACCGGGAAGGCACCTGCCGCATAGATATGCTGCTTGGCACTCACAGCCACAGTATCATCCTCGTAGGTAGGCACAGTTTTACCGCCCTTGCCGGCAGCATAGGTTACATTTACCAAAGGCAGCTCATACTGCAGACGGTTGGCAGCACGGCTCAACAGCAGCAGGCCAAGCTGATCTGCGCCGGCGAAGAAACGGATTTTCTCCTTCGGCAGCTCATTTACCAGAATATCCATCTCGCGTGCTTCCCTATGTGCCTGAGAATAGGCAGCGGTATCGTCACGCCCGATAAGCATATAATCAAAATCGCCGCTTTCCACACCATGCAGCAAAAGCTCCGTAGCGTGGATATTATTGCTGCGGCGTGTAAACATATCAGCAAGTATTTCCCGGGGAATGCTGCTGCGCAGTTTCGCCAGCTCCTTTACCTCTTTACGCTTAATCTGCTTAAGCTCCAGCTTGTCCTCCAGCTCTCCCAAGCGGAAAATCTTAGGGCCCCATTCCTTGTAATATGCAGGCTCTGTCGGCGCACTGCTGGCCTTAGGCGAACGCATAATAGTAGTAAATACATAAACCTTCTGTCCGCCGTGCTGCTTTTTCAGCTCTACCAAGCGTTCCGCACGCTGCTGCAGAAGCTCCGGTGAAATTTCATGCGTGCGCGACGCTACCAGGCCGCCATAAAGCAAAGCATCGGAAGAAGCAACAATGGCTACCGATTCACCGGCCTTAGCCTCCAGCCAGTTAAAAAGCTTTTCCGGCTGCCCTGCTGACTGAGCACCGGCAATATATTCGGCCGGCGGCAGCTGTACATCCCAGCCTGCAGCCTGCATCGTCTGCACTGTGTAATCAAGGCACACCGGTCTGTTGTCCATGGGTATATATAACAGAGTGCCCTTAGCGGCAAATGCTGTATGAGTAGTCAACAGTAAAGCGCAAAGCAAAACACTTCGCAAAACCTTCATCATTTTTATCACTACCTTTAACTCTTTCTAAGCAGAGATATTCCTCGCCTTAATAGAATTTCTACAGCAATAAATAAAATTCCTGCGTCGACTTATAATTTCTTCTCGCATCTCTCGGTTATGATAAAAGCTCATCGCAAAACAAAAGCTCCCTGTTTCAAGGTACACCTTGAAACAGAGAGCAAAGCTACGTTATAAAATTAGCTTAAGCGTTAGCAAATCTGCTTAAGAAATCCTGAGTACGTTTATTCTTCGGATGCGCAAACAGCTCCTGCGGCTCGCCTTCCTCAGCAATTACGCCCTGGTCGATAAAGATAACACGGTTAGAAACGTCACGGGCAAAAGCCATCTCATGCGTTACGATAACCATCGTCAGGCCTTCCTTAGCCAGGTCGCGGATAACGCGCAGAACCTCGCCAACCATTTCCGGGTCCAATGCGCTTGTCGGCTCGTCCATCAAAAGAACCTCCGGCTCCAGTGCCAGCGCACGTGCGATTGCTACACGCTGCTTCTGACCGCCGCTCAGCTGGTGCGGTTTGGCATTTACATAAGTATCCATACCAACATGCTTCAGATATTTCAGCGCAGTTGTGCGAGCTTCCTCCTTGCTTTTGCCAAGGACCTTAACCTGACCGACCATGCAGTTCTCAAGAACGGTCATATTGTTAAACAGGTTAAAGGATTGGAATACCATACCTACCTTTGTACGATACATAGTGAGCTTTTTGAAAGCTTCATTTACATCCGTACCACGGTAATCAATAGTGCCGGCAGTCGGATGCTCCAAATAGTTCACGCAGCGGATAAGCGTAGACTTGCCGCTACCGGAAGGACCGATGATGCAGACAACATCACCGCGACGGACATCAAAGCTGATGCCCTTTAAAATTTCACGCTCGCCAAAGCTTTTCTTTAAATCATGGACTGATAACAAAAGTTCCTTTTCCATAGCTTAGTACCGTCCTTTCGGCTTCTTAGTAGGCAGAGGAATATCACCGCAGGGATCCATCATCGGGTCATAGGTAACCAGCTGATAATCCTTCGGGCCATCCATCTTGCTTTCCAACCAGCGCAGCAGGCGGGAAGCGGTAAAGGTCATAATAAAATAAATTACGCAGGTAATGAAAAAAATTTCAAAGTATTTGTAGTACACGCCTGCAGCAGACTTGGAAGCAAAATACAGCTCTGTTACGGAGATAACGTTCAATACAGAGGTATCCTTAATATTGATAATCAGGTTGTTGCCCAGCTGCGGCATTACATTGCGCAGAGCCTGCGGCAGAATAACGCAGCGCATGGTCTGGATATGGTCCATACCGATAGCAATTGCTGCTTCCTTTTGTCCAGGATCAACAGATTCAATACCGCCACGCACAGTTTCTGCCATGTATGCACCGGTATTGATAGAAACAACCAAAAAGCCGGCAAACAGCGGCGACATATCGATATCAAACAGGCTCATTGCACCGTAATAAACAACCATAGCCTGTACAATCATAGGTGTACCGCGAAATACCTCTACGTAAGCGTCTAATAAGCGCTGCACGCAGCGCACCAAAGTTCTCTTAACCTTGCTGTCATTATCCTCCAAAGGAATTGTTTGGATAACACCAACAATAAGGCCGATAATACAGCCGATAAATGTGCCTACTACTGCCAGCAGCAGAGTAACGACCGCGCCCTTCAGCAGGACAGAGCCATATTGCTGCAGCAGGTAAACTACCCAGCCAAAAAATGTTTCCGGCATTACATACACCACCTTAATTTAATACAAAAAGAGGCGACAAGCGCCGCCCCTTGCAAATGGCGTAACTCGTTATTGCAACGCAGCTATTCCATTCTTATACAGCTTATTTTGCCAAAGGCTGTTTCTTAATAGCTTCATCCATAATCTTATTGAAGTCAGCCTCGGTCATACCGCTCAGAACCTTGTTCATAGCGTCTGCCAGTTCCTTATTGCCTTTTTTAATAGCAATGCCGATTTCAACATCCTCTTTGGATGTTTTGAAGCCTTTGTCTTCAGGGAAGGTTACCATGGTCAGTTCGGGGTTAGCAAAAGCAGCAGCCTTAGCAGTCGGGATATCGGTTACAATCAAGTTGCATTTACCGGATTTCAGAGCAACAATCATGCCGGGAACGTTGTCGATAGCAGGCAGCTTTTTAACGTCCGGAACCTGGTCAATCTGGTCATACCAGATGGTATTCAGCTGAGAAGTAGCAATAGAGCCTTTGAGGTCGGCAACGCTCTTGGCCTGAGCTTGCGGAGAATCCTTTTTAACCAGTGCTACTACAGTTGCATAGTAGTAAGGTTTAGTGAAGTCAACAGACTCTTTACGTTTGGAGGTAATGGACATGCCGGCAATTGCAGCGTCAATTTTGCCGCTTACTACTGCGGGAGCAAGGCCATCCCATTCAATTTTGTGAATTTCCAGATCAGCGCCCATGGAATCAGCTAATTTTTTAGCAATCATAACGTCATAACCGTAAGCATATTCGTTAGAGCCGGCGATTTTAACAGCGCCGCCGTCAGCAGACGGTTGGGACCAGTTGTACGGAGCGTATGCACATTCCATACCAACCTTTAATACCTTTTTGCCGCTATCAGCTTTTTTATCGCCACCGCCACAGCCTGCGGTAACAGCCATTGCAACAACCATAGCGCCGCACAGAGCAGCTTTTAAAAATTTCTTCAAGTTCATCAAGAACACACCTTTCATTGTGAAATTATCTATTAAACTATGTAATACTTTACTATATTGCTGTCAAAAAAGCAAGCTTTACAGCAAAGATATAATGTATACATAAGCCTTGTACATGAAAGCCGTACTATCTCCCTCAAGACACAGTACGGCTTGAAATACTTAAGCTTATTTTTTCAGTCCGTTAATAATACGTTCCATAGCTTCGATGGTATTTTCACGGCTGCCGAAAGCAGTCAGACGGAAGAAGCCTTCGCCCATTTTGCCGAAGCCTGCGCCCGGAGTACCTACAACCTGCAGTTTTTCCAGCAGGAAGTCAAAGAATTCCCAGGAGCTCATGCCGTTCGGGCATTGCAGCCAGATGTACGGAGAATGTACACCGCCATAATATTTAATGCCAACCTTATCAAAGCCTTCCATGATAATACGTGCGTTTTCCTGGTAGTAAGCAATGCTTTCGCGGCATTGTTTAATGCCTTCTTCGCTAAACACAGCCTCTGCACCGCGTTGGATGATGTAAGGAACACCATTGAACTTAGTGGTCTGGCGACGCAGCCACATTTTGTTCAGTTCCATTTCCTTTCCGCTTTCGGTTTTACGAACCAGTGCATGAGGAACAACGGTATAACCGCAACGGGTACCGGTAAAGCCGGCAGTCTTGGACAGAGAGCACAGCTCAATAGCGCATTTTTTAGCATCTTCGATAACGAAAATGCTGCGCGGAATTGCCGGATCGGTTACATATGCTTCATAAGCAGCATCGTACAAAATAACAGCATCGTTTTTCAGTGCATAAGCAACCCACTCTTCCAACTGCTCTTTGTTATAAGCAGAGCCGGTCGGGGTGTTAGGAGAGCACAGATAAATTACATCAGCCTTTACATTTTCGTCCGGCATCGGCAGGAAATCATTTTCCGGCTTGCCTTCCATATAAATAATGTGACGGCCGCACATAATGTTGGTATCCAGATATACAGGGTATACCGGGTCAGGAATCAGGATAGTGTTTGCATTGCTGAAAATATCGGTGATATTAGCGCAATCGCTCTTTGCACCGTCGCTGATAAAAATTTCATCGCTTTCCAGGGTAACGCCGAAGGAAGCATAATATTTTACCAGTGCTGCATGCAGAAAATCATAGCCCTGTTCAGGACCATAGCCACGGAATGTAGACTGTACGCCCATTTCTGCTACAGCCTTCGCCATTGCATCAACAACACATTTTGCCAGCGGCAGGGTAACGTCACCAATGCCCAGGCGGATAATCTTTTTGTCTGGATGTGCCTCAGCATATGCGCTTACCTTGTGCGCAATATCAGCAAAAAGAAAGCTTTCTTTTAAGTTACAATAGTTTTCGTTTACAAATGCCATTGAAAAACCCCCATTATTAAAATCATTTTAAATTTATAGCAAACGCCTGAAAAATTACTAGCTGCAAGCATTGCGATACCTGCAGCCAGTAGTTCAAGCAATTTGTTTACTCGTTGATAACGCTCTCAGGAATATCAATTACGCCGTCAAATACTGCGACTGCGTTGCCCTCCAGGGTAACATGGTCATTCAGCTCATGCGTAACCTTGAGCAGACCGCCTTTGCAATGTACATTGAGCGGTTCGCCCTTCTTGCCTGCTTTGTTCAGCATAATGCAGGCTACAGTAACAGCGCTCGCACCGGTGCCGCAGGCCCAAGTTTCGCCGCTGCCACGCTCCCAAACGCGGAACTTGACAGTGTTCTTGTCCAGAACCTGTACAAACTCAGTGTTCACGCCTTCCGGGAACAGCTTATGATGTTCAAATTGCGGTCCCAGCTCCTCCAGGTTCAGGCTGTCCACATCATCCACAAAAGTAACAAAGTGCGGATTGCCCATAGAAATTGCCGTACCGTTATAGAAAACCTTTTCTTTGGTTACATCATCATGATTATCATTCAGAACAATTGCCTGGTCAACGAAAATATAATGGTCGCAGTTCATCGGAATTTCGGTAGCACGGAAAACAGGCTTGCCCATATCTACCTTCGCACCTACAACCTCGCCGTTTTCGACAACCATTTCAATTTCCTTTACACCGGAAAGTGTTTCCAGCGTAATAGTAGTTTTATCGGTCAGACCTTTGTCATGCACAAATTTAGCTACGCAGCGCACGCCGTTACCGCACATCTTACCTTCGCTGCGGTCAGCATTGAACATACGCATTTTGAAATCAGCAACGTCAGATTTGCAAACGCAGATAAGACCGTCACTGCCAATACCAAAGCGTCTATGACTTACATATTCGGAAATAGCGCCCGGGTTCGGCAGCATCTCCTTGGTGCAGTCTACATAGACATAATCATTACCAGCACCATGCATTTTTGTAAATTCTATTTTCATGGCCCTTCCTCCTTTAAATCCTCTTTACGCATTATAACAAAAATATACTGAAATTCCAACCGGATAAACAATAAAGTTAGCTTTAGCGCACAAAAAAGCCGGCACATTTCTGCACCGGCATATTACAATGAGCAGTATTTCCTTTTTATCAGCAATATATTCACTTACAACAGCATTTTACAGCAAAAATTGCACCTTAAATTATTTATGCAAATCTTTTAGACGGTCTGCACCACATCAGCGCAGCAAAAATCAGCACAGCGGTCACACCCATGCTTACAGGATAAACATACATTAAGGTACGGAAATCATGATACACCGGGAAAACAAAGGCAACCCATAAAAATCGTACACCACAGACACCTAAAATCGTAAGCAGCGATGGTAAAAACGATATGCCGAAGCCACGCAGATAACCGGACATAACATCATACGAAAGGCTGAAAATGTAGGCACAGAATACAATAGAAGCCCTGATATAACCAAGCCTGATAACCTCGCTGTCGTCGTTGATGAGCGCAATAAGCCGGTCACCAAAGAGAAACACTATAAGCATGCAGATACCGGTGCAGATAACATCCTCCAGCAAGCACAAGCGTAAAATCTTGCGACACCGTGCCAGCTGTCTGGCGCCATAATTCTGCCCGACAAAGGTTGTGCACGCCTGCGTAAAAGAGCTGAAGATACTGAACGCTACCATCTCCAGAATCAGTGAAGCGCTGGAGGCAGCAATTACCTCTGTTCCCAGGCTGTTGATAGCCCCCTGAATAACAACATTCGCCAAGCTGAAAACTGCGCCTTGGATGCCTGCAGGTAAGCCGATGCTTACAATTTCTTTCAGCGTAGGCATATCAATATGTAGTCTACTCCATTCCAGCTTGATTATAGAATCCGTCTTCAATAACAAGCGAAGCAGAATCAAAGCAGAAACCGCGTTAGCCAACACTGTAGCAATCGCTACACCGGCAACATCCAACTCGCATACGCAGACAAAGAATAAATCCAGCACAATATTAACCAGGCTGGCTGCAATAAGCGCCATCAACGGTTTTTGCGTTTCACCGATACTGCGGAAAATAGCCGCTTCAAAATTGTACAGCAAAATAATCGGCATACCTAAAAAATATATTCTGAGGTACATCACAGCTGAAGGTAAAACTTCTGCCGGAATTTCCAGCAAACCTAAAATCGGCACAACAGCAAACTGTGCAAAAACAGCAACCGCAATACCGATAATCAGCGAAAGCAGTACAGCAGTATGCACCGCCTTCTTTACGCCTTCCGTATCACGTCTGCCTATAGACTGCGCAATAACAACATTAGAGCCCAAAGCCAGGCCCAAGAACAGAAAAATAATCATACCGATAATCGGCAAATCTGTTCCTACGGCAGCCATTGCCGCTGTTCTGTCGCTGTTAGCAAAGTTGCCGGCAATTACTACGTCTGTAGCAGTAAAAAACTGCTCTAAGATAGCTGTTGCAGCTACCGGCATAGAAAATTTAAATATTTTATCCCATAAGGAACCATTAAGCATGTCCATGCTTGTCCGCATAACTTCAATACCTTCTCTTTCTTTTAGCTAGTGATAGATATTATAATACTAAATTTAGACAATAGCAAATTGATATTTTCTCTGCCCGGTTATAGTTATAAGGCATAATATAACGCTTATGATAAGCAATGCTTAACATACAAAAAGCCGATACATTTCTGTATCAGCTTTTCGTTCATAAAATATTTCATTTAAGCAGTCTGTTTACGCATATAAGTACGCATAACCAGCAATGTTACAAATAATAAGCACAGCGTAATAGGCAAAGCAATCAGCGCCAAGGAGCTTTCCGTAAAGTACGCAATACCGCCTGCAATCAGATAACCGGCAACAGACACAGAAGCTGCAGTCAAAGCATAGGGCAGCTGTGTGGAAACGTGGTTAACGTGGTCGGAATGCGCACCTGCGGATGCCATAATCGTTGTATCGCTGATAGGCGAGCAGTGGTCACCGCATACCGCGCCGCTCAGGCAGGCAGCAATAGAGATAATCAGCATTTCATATGTATCGCCGGAACCGAAAACGTTGCAAACTACCGGAATCAGAATAGAGAAGGTGCCCCAGCTTGTACCGGTAGAGAACGCAAGGAACATAGCAACAACAAAGATAATTGTCGGCAGAAACATTTTCAGGATACCAGCAGAGTTTGCAACAAGATTATGCACATAGAACTTTGCACCCAAAAGACCGGTCATACCGGACAGAGTCCAAGCCATGGTCAGAATCATAATCGGCGCAACCATTGCTCTGAAGCCTGCAGGAATACACTCAGTAAATTCCTTAAAGGTCATTACGTTGCGCACCATGTAGAAGCAGAAGGTAAAGAAGAAGGTTGCCATGCTGCCGAGTACCAGGCCTTTAGGAGCGTCAGCACCTGCAAAAGCATCAACAAAGCTTTCGCCTGTGAAGAAGCCACCGCTATAAATCATACCGATAATGCAGCAGATAATAAGTACAATTACAGGCAGTACAAGGTCAATAACCGCACCGTTAGGCTTATCGGTATTGTCATCATCATCACCATACGGACGAGCAGCAGTAGTAAACAGGTCACCCTTATTTGCGTTATCCTCATGAACCTTCATGCTGCCGAAATCAAATTTCAAAAGAATCATCATAGATAGGGTGGTGATTGCGTAGAAGTTATACGGAATAGTCTGCAGGAACATGTTGAAGCCGTTAATATCAGAGCCTTTAGGTACAGATGAGGTTACAGCTGCAGCCCAGCTTGAAACCGGCGCAATAATACAAATCGGTGCAGCAGTTGCGTCAATAAGATATGCCAGCTTTGCACGGCTAACCTGATGTCTGTCGGTAACAGGACGCATTACGGAACCAACCGTCAGACAGTTGAAATAGTCATCGACAAAAATAAGTACACCCAGTGCAATAGTAGCGAGCTGCGCACCAACGCGGGTCTTGATATTTTTAGAAGCCCATTGACCAAAAGCAGCACTGCCGCCAACCTTGTTCATAAGAGCTACCATGATACCAAGAATAACCAAAAATACCATAATACCAACGTTACCGCTATCCGACAGCTTGGTAATCATGCCGCCGTTTTCATTGTAAAGCATAGTATTTAAACCAAGCTCAAGATTACCGTTGGAATATAACAGTGCACCGATTGCGATACCTACGAACAAAGAAGAATATACTTCCTTAGTAATCAAGGCCAAAGCAATTGCGATAACCGGAGGCAGCAAAGCGCCGATAGTCGAATATACGGCAGGCTTATAGGTTTCAGGATCAACAGTGTTAGGATGCTGTCCGCTTATATAAAATAGGCCAGCCATGATAACAAGCAGTATCGCCAAAAATAAGTAATTGTTTTTTCTCATCTAATTAATCACTCCATAATTTTTTTCTAAAAAGTCCGAAAAAATTATATCATGATTACGTAACTAAAAGCAAGTGTATTATAAAAAATCGCTGACAAATTGTTGAAAATTATACATTGTTGTGTAAATAAGTGCAAAACAGGGCACTTTAACACTGGTTTATATTGCTTTAATGTCTATTCACAGTTGACAAATTTCGAGGCTTATAGAGCAGACGCATATATTCTTTATTCGCGCATCCAAGAAGCGAGTCTGCAGAACAACGCTGATTGATAAGAAGGCAAGTAAATTGAGCGAGGGGTAATATCGTGCAAGGAATAGCAATTTTAGCAAATGAGCATTTGGAACCATAGAAGTGTCGCAATTGTTTGAGCGCTAAACTTAACTTATATTGAAGAATTTTTTAGCTTCGCGCGAGTTTTGCGGCACTTCGTCCTGGTTCCATGCGAAATTTGCGTTAAGAAATTGCTACTGACTAGAACGATATACCTCTCGCGAACAGAGAAAGTACGGGAGTAAGTCTAGATATAGTCTGCAGCTATCTATCCTCAGTCGCACATAACACTCAAATAAACTGAGCGAGGGATATATCGTGCAAGGAATAGCAATTTTAGCAAATAAGCATCTGGTACCATAGAAGTGTCGCCACTGTTTGAGCGCTAAGCAAGCTGCTGTAGAAAAATCTCTCAGCATAGCGCGAGTTTTGCGGCACTTCGTCCTGGTTCCATGCGAAATTTGCGTTAAGAAAT
>OLPG01001384.1_pt1 | contig 20415 bp, 18 predicted proteins | sample 1672311 | NCBI WGS metagenome assembly OLPG01 (sample SAMEA3136670, study PRJEB25190) | human gut metagenome | biome: human gut; feature: human-associated habitat; material: faeces | place: Austria | collected 2013 | reverse complement strand
GAAAAATTTAAAAATGATATATACATAAAATACTAATTTATTCTTGCAATTTCAGGTATAATATAGTAAAATAGTACCATATGAAAGAGAGGAAATGCAAATGGCAGATAATCAAAATGAAAATAATAATTATGAACAAATAATTGAAGCAATACTATTTGCAGCAGGGCGAGTTGTAGCAGAACAAGAATTAATGATAGCATTAGAAATGAGCCAAGAAAAAATAGAAAATATAATAAATAAAATGCAAATAAGATATGAGAAAAGTGGAATACAAATTATAAAAGTAGAAAAAGGTTATCAAATGTGTAGTAACCCTAAATATTATGAATATATATATCCAATAATAGATAAAAGAACGAAACCAAATTTATCAAATGCAGCATTGGAAACATTAGCAATAATAGCATATAATCCAAGAGCTACAAGACCAGAAATTGAAGCAATAAGAGGTGTAAACTCAGATGGGACAATTTATAAGTTATTAGAATATGGATTAATAGAAGAAGCTGGAAAAGCAGATTTACCAGGAAGACCAACAACATATAAAACAACACAAGAATTTTTAAAAATGTTCGGCTATACAGATTTAAATAAATTACCAGAACTTCCAAGATATAAATTAGACTCAAATAGACAAATTGTAATAGATGACTTAATTGAGACGGAGGTTCCAATGCCGAGTGAAAGAGAAGAAGTGAAAGAAAATCAAGAATAAAAAGGAGAAAATATTAATGGAAGATAATAAAAACTTTGTAAAAGAAATAACAAATATAGATGAAAACTTTGCTCAATGGTATACAGACATAGTATTAAAAGCAGAACTTGCAGATTATACAGATACAAAAGGTTGTATAGCAATAAGACCATATGGATATGCGATTTGGGAAAATATCCAAAATTATGCAGATAGAAAATTTAAAAAAACAGGAGTAAAAAATACATATTTTCCAGTATTAATACCAGAAAGTTTATTACAAAAAGAAAAAGACCATGTAGAAGGATTTGCACCAGAAGTTGCTTGGGTAACAGAAGCAGGAGGAGAAAAATTAGACGAAAAATTATGTGTAAGACCAACATCAGAAACAATATTTACAACAATGTATTCAAAATGGTTAAAATCATGGAGAGACTTACCATTTGTATATAATCAATGGTGTAGTGTATTAAGATGGGAAAAAGAAACAAGACCATTTTTGCGCTCAAGAGAATTTTTGTGGCAGGAAGGACATACAATACATGAAACAGCAAAAGAAGCACAAGAAAGAACATTACAAATGTTAAATATATATGCAGATATAGCTGAAAATCTTTTAGCAATACCAGTTATAAAAGGAATAAAAACAGAATCAGAAAAATTTGCTGGAGCTGACGAAACATATACAATAGAAGCAATGACATATGATGGAAAGGCATTACAATCAGGGACATCACATTATTTTGGACAAAATTTCACAAAACCATTTAATGTAGTATTTCAAAATAGAGAAGGAAAACAAGAATATGCATATCAAACATCTTGGGGAATATCAACAAGACTTATAGGAGCATTAATAATGGCACATGGTGATAATAGAGGACTAAAATTACCACCAAGAGTAGCACCAATACAAGTAGTTTTAGTACCAGTAGCAATGCATAAAGAAGGAGTAAAAGAAAAAGCTCAAGAAATATTTGAAGAGTTAAAAAATAAATATAGAATTGAATTAGATGACAGAGAAAAAGTATCACCAGGGTATAAATTTAATGATTGGGAAATGAGAGGAGTTCCATTAAGAATAGAAATGGGACCAAGAGACATAGAAAATGGAATTTGTATTTTAGTTAGAAGAGATACAAATGAAAAAATAGAAGTAAAATTAGATGAATTATCTTCAAAAATAGGAGAAATACTAGAACTAATTCAACAAAATATGTTTGATACATGTAAAAAAAGAATGGAAGCAAAAACAACTATTGCACATAATTTAGAAGAATTTCAAGCAAATATGAACAAAGAACAAGGTTTTATAAAAGCAATGTGGTGTGGAAATGAAGAATGTGAGGCAAAAATAAAAGAATTAACAGCAGCAAAATCAAGATGTATGCCATTTGAACAAGAACATATTGGAGATACATGTGTATGTTGTGGAAAACCAGCAACAAAAATGGTTATATGGGGTAGACAATATTAATATAATAATTCACTAAAAATAGTTGTAAAAAAAAATAAAAATTGATATACTAATAGAGAAAGGATATAAAATATATCTAAAAAAACAAGAAAGGAATGTTGAGAATATGGAAGAAAACAATGTTGAAAATGAAGAAGTAAAAGAAATTGAAGAAGGAAATAATGGCATAAAAATAGCAAATGACGTAATATCAGTAATTGCTGGTGTGGCAGTATCAGAAGTACCAGGAGTTGCAAGCATGGCAGGAGGATTTGCAGGAGGAATTACAGAAGTATTAAGTGGAAAGAAAAACCTTAGCAAAGGAATAAAAGTTGATGCTGATGAAAAAGAAGTAAGAATAGATGTAAACATCATTGTGGAATATGGTTCAAGAATTCCAGATGTAGCTTATGAAATACAAACAAGAGTAAAAAAATCAGTTGAAAACATGACAGGATTAAAAGTTTCAGAAGTTAATGTACATGTACAAGGAGTAAAGACAGAAAAAGAAGTTGAAGAAAAAGAAGAAAATGAAGAAGTAATAGAAGAACAACAATAAAGTAAAAAAGGCATGAATAAAAAAATATCAAATTAATTTAATCATGCCTTTTTCATTTAAGATAAAAGAGAAAATAGTTGTAAAAACTATTTTGAGGAAGGAATGTGAAGAAAAATGAAATTTTTAGAAAAATTTGCACTAACAGTGTATTCATACATAGTATTAGTTTTAGCAGTAATAATGTGTTTGTTAGTTTTTAATTGGATTGATATTGGAACAGTAACAAAAACAGTAACAACAATTGCACAAGGAGATATTTCATCAAAAATAACATTAGTAATAAGTGCAATATTTATATTATTATCAATAAAATGTATATTCTTTGATTCAGATACAGAAGAAAAAATAAAAGAATCACAAGGAATATTATTAAAAAATGAAAATGGACAACTTTTAATAACAAAAGAAACATTAGATAATATGATAAAATCAGTAGTTTATAAATTTGACAATATTGAAAATTGTACACCTAGAATATCAATAGATGAACAAAATGAAATATCAATAACATTACAAGTTGTAGTAAAAGATGATGTTATAATAAAAGATTTGGCAAATAGATTACAAACAAAAGTAAAAGAAGAAATGAAAAAAACATCAGATTTAGATGTAAAAAATGTAAATATAAAAATTATAAATATGAGTAAAAAACAAGAAGAAACAAAAGAATAAGCAATAACAAATAAAAATGGAGGTATAACATGGAAGGATTTAAAAACTTTTGGAACCAATATAAAGGGGCAATTATAGGAATAGTTGTTGCTATATTAATACTTTGTACAAAATTATATGACCTAATAATAGGCTGTGTTGTAATAATATTAGGAGCAATGGTTGGAAGTTATGTACAAAAAAATAAAGACATTGTAAAAGAAAAATTAAAAAACTTTATAGATAGACTTTAAAATATAAAAATTTAGAAGGGAGAATGCTAGAAGAAAAGTCTAGCATTAAAATTATGAAAAGATCAGCAATTAGAGAAGCAGCATTTAAACTAATATATAGTTTTGAAATTCAGGAACCAGAAAATTTAGAAGAACAAATTGATTTATATTTAGAATGTGAAGAAATAACAGATAAAGAAGCAAAAGAATATATTATAGACGCAATTAATGGAATAAAACAACATACAGATGAAATAAATAATTTAATAAAAAAGAATCTAAAAGCTGATTGGACACTAGAAAGAATTTCAAAAGTAGATTTTAGTATATTAAAGCTTGCTATTTATGAAATAAAATATAAAGAATTACCATATAAAGTTGCAATAAATGAAGCATTAGAGATTTCCAAAAAATATGGAGAAGAAACATCAAGAAACTTTATAAATGGAATACTTGCAAGTGTTGTTAAGGAGCAAATTGCCGAATAAGGGTAAGGAGATAACAAATGAAATATAATGCAGTAACGGTAACACAATTAAATAAATATTTAAAAGATAGATTTGATGAAGATGAGAACTTAAATGCAATACTAGTAAAAGGAGAAATATCAAATTTTAAAAATCATTATACAGGACATTTATATTTTACTTTAAAAGATGAGAACTCCTTAATAAAATGTATAATGTTTAAAAGTTATGCAGAAAAATTAACATTTAAACCTAAAGATGGAATGAAAGTTATGGTATTTGGAACTGTATCTGTATTTGAAAGAGACGGAGTATATCAAATATATGCAAAATCAATGATGGAAGATGGTATAGGAGATTTGCATGAACAATTTGAACAATTAAAGGCTAAGCTTGAAAAAGAAGGCCTTTTTGAGCAATCTCATAAAAAGATAATACCATTATATCCAAATGTAATAGGAGTTTTAACATCTCAAACAGGAGCTGTTATAAGAGATATAATAAATGTTTCAACAAGAAGAAATCCAAATGTATATATAAGACTATTACCAGTGCCGGTACAAGGTCCTGGTGCTGCAGAACAAATAGCTGATAAAATTAGAATAATGAATGAAAAAAAATTAGCAGATGTTTTAATAATTGGAAGAGGAGGAGGATCATTAGAAGATTTATGGCCATTTAATGAAGAAATTGTGGCAAGAGCAATTTATGATTCTGAAATTCCAATAATCTCAGCAGTAGGACATGAAACTGATTTTACAATAGCAGACTTTGTTGCAGATTTGAGAGCACCAACCCCATCTGCTGCAGCAGAATTAGCAGTACCAGATATTTTTGAAGTTAAGCAAAAAATTATAAATTATCAAGATAGAAGCAAATTAGCATTAAAGAAAAAAATAGAAATCATGAAATTAAGATTTGAGAAAATAATGAAATCCAGAATATTTACAGATCCAATGAGAAAAGTTATGGACAATTCTATAATATTAGATGATTATATGAAAAGATTAGAAAATGCGATGAAAGAAATAAAAACAGAAAAGAAGAATAAATATACAGAATTAGTAACAAAATTAGATTCTATAAGTCCATTAAAAACATTAATTAGAGGATATAGTTTAACAGAAAAAGATGGAAAAATTATAAAGAGAGCTACTCAAATAGATAAAGGTGATATAATTACAATAAAGTTTTCTGATGGAGAAAAAAATGCGGAAATTTTATAAAAAAGCTTACCAAAAAGATATATAGAGAAAGGAAAAAAGAAAATGGAAACAAGAGAAAAACAAAATTTATTAACTATGATAATAATTGTTGCATTTTTAGCAATTGCATTAATTGTTGGTTTTATAATATATCCAGAAATAATAGAAAACAACAAATCAAATTCATTAAATAGTCAAAGTACAAAACAAACAGAAAATACAAACATAACTACAAATTCAACTCAAACTACTAGTACAACAAATACAGAAACAACTAAGACAGAAAGTACTAGTACAGCTTCAACAAATGGATATGTAGGAGAAGAAGAAAAAGAAAGTGATGCAAGTCAAACAACTAGTACATCACAAACAAAAGAAGAAAAAGCAATAGAACTTGCCAAAAAAGAATGGGGAGAAAATGATTCAAATGTTACATATAATGTAGAACAAAAAGAAGGAAATGTTTATTATATTGCTGTAAGATTAAATGATCAAGTTCAAAAATGGTATGAAGTAAATACTGAAAAATGGACAATACAAGAATATTAATTCATAATATTAGAATAATATTTTTGAGAAAATTCGTAAATATTATGATATTTTGAAAAAAGGCAAGGAGATGAGGATCAAGAACATGAAAGTTTATGATTTAGCAAATGAATTAGCAGAAGAAATAAAGAAGTCAGAAGAATATGTAACATATAGAACTGCAAAAGAAGCTATTAACTTAAATTATGAATTAAAGAAAAAAATTGATGAATTTGAAAATGCAAGATATGAAACTCAAATAGTAGCATTACAAACAGGAAAAGATGATGAACAAAAAATGAAACATGTTCAAGAATTATATGGAGAACTTATTCAAAATGAAGAAGCAAGTAAATATTTTGATGCTGAAATAAGATTTAATGTATTAATAGCAGATGTAAATAAAATAATAGGAAATGTAGTCCAAGAACTATTAAAATAAGAATTGAATTTATAATGTAATTAGGAAATTTTAATTATAAAAGAAAGGTAATAATTAAAAATGATACTAATTATAATAAGTGCACTTATTTCAAGTGTAGTAATGATACTCTTAATGCCAATTAATATTAAGAAATTAAATAAAATTGCAATAGATAAAGAATTAAATAAAATTTCAGAAAAATATCCAGATAATATGGAAATTTGTAAAGAAATATTAAAAAAAATGGAAAATGAAAAAACGCAAATAGAAGAAAATATTGAATCAGATTCAACATTATATATTGCATTACAAGATAAAATATATTTAGGAAATATGCATGGAAGTTTTACAAGGATTCAAACAATTGCACATGAATGCCTACATTCAATACAGGACAGAAAAGTCTTGATTTTTAATTTTATTTTTTCAAATATATACATATTATATTTCATAATATCAAGTATATTAATAATCATAAAAAAACTACCAAATGAATTAGTTTTTTCAAATATATTATTAATAATAAGTATGTTATATTATGCTATTAGAATGTTTTTAGAAAATGATGCAATGACAAAATCAGAATATTTAGCAAAAGAATATTTGAAAGAAAAAAAGATACTTGATGAAGAAGAAGTGAAAAAAATCGGTAAAGGATTAGAAGAATTAAATAAAGGAGCTATAATAGCTACAAATTCAAGTTTATTTATAAAAATTATGTTAAAAGTTGCAGTTTTTAATTTATTAGCATTGATTTTCTAGGAAATATATGTTAAAATGTTCTAGTATTATAAATATGAATAATTAAACCGTTAGGAGGAATACTAAATGCAAGTAGTAAAAATAATATTAGTTGTAGTAGATTTAATAATTTGTTTAGCATTAACAATATTAGCCATGGTACAATCAAAAGATGATGCAGGGTTATCATCAACAATAACAGGTTCATCTACAAATAACTTTTTTGAGAAAAATAAAGGCAGAACAAAAGAAGGAATGCAAAAAAAATGGACTATTATATTAGGAATATCATTTGTAATAGTTACAATAGCACTTTCTATAATTTACATAGCATAAATTAACAAAAGCGGTTCAGTAGAACTGCTTTCTTTTATATATTAAATCATAATTTAGGAGGAAAAATGAGCAAAGAAGAAATAATTGGAACATATAGGAAAAATCAAAAAGGATTTGGATTTGTAAAAATAGAAGATCAAGAAGATGAAATATATATATCAAGAGAAAATTCAAAAAATGCTTTAAATGGAGATACTGTAGCAATTAAAATAATAGCAGAAAAAGAAGGAGATAAAAAGCAAGAAGGTAAAATAGTAAAAATAGTAAGACATGAAAAAGATACAGTAGTTGGAACTTTTCAAAAAAGTAGAAATTTTGCATTTGTTGTTCCAGATGACAAGAATTTTGGAACAGATATATTTATATCAAAAGCTAATTGGGGAAAAGCCAGAGATAAGAAAAAAGTATTAGTTCAAATTTTAAAATATCCTGAAAAAGGAAAAAATGCAGAAGGAAAAGTTATTGAAGTATTAGGCGGAATTAATGAAGCTGGTGTTGACATGTTATCATTAATAAAACAATATGAACTTCCATATAAATTTCCAGATGAGGTTGTTGCAGAAGCAAAAGCCTATGGAGATAAAATTGATTCATCAGATTTGCCAAGAAGAAGAGATTTGCGTAATGACATAATATTTACAATTGATGGTGAAGATGCTAAAGATTTAGATGATGCAATACATGTAGAAAAATTGGAAAATGGCAATTATAAATTAGATGTTCATATTGCAGATGTAAGTCATTATGTAAGAGAAAAAACAGAACTTGATAAAGAAGCATATTTAAGAGGAACAAGTATTTATATGTTAGGAAGAGTAATACCAATGCTTCCAAGAGAATTATCAAATGGAATATGTAGTTTAAATGCAGGTGAAGATAGATATACATTATCATGTTCAATGGAAATAACACCAAAAGCTAAAATAGTATCATCAGATATATATAAAGGTGTAATACGTGTAACAGAAAGAATGTGCTATACAGATGTACAAAAAATATTAGATAGATCTGATGAAACAGTCTTAAAAAGATATGAAAAATATATTTCATATTTTGATTTAATGGCAGAATTAGCAAATATATTAAAAGCAAAAAGAAAAGAAAATGGATATTTGAATCTTGAAATTCCAGAAAGTAAAATAATACTTGATGAAAATGGTGTTGCAATAGATGTAAAAAAATATGAAACATATTTTGCAAATGAAATAATTGAACAATTTATGCTAATTGCAAATGAAACAGTTGCTGAAAAATTTTATTGGTTACAAGCACCATTTATATATAGAAACCATGAAGCACCAGATGTTGATAAAGTAAAAGAATTAAATAAATCATTATATAATTTTGGATATAAAATAAAAATTTCAAAAGAAGAAATTATTTATCCAAATGAATTTGCAAAAATTCTTGAAGATGTAAAAGGTAAAGACGAAGAAAAAGTAGTATCAAATATAATATTAAGAACTTTGAGAGTTGCAAAATATGAGGCAGAAAATAAAGGACATTTTGGAATTGCAAGTAAATATTATTGCCATTTTACATCACCAATAAGAAGATATCCAGATTTATTTATACACAGAATAATATCAAAATATCTAGATAATGATTATTTAGTAAATGATTTTTGGATTAAGAAATATGAAAAAAGAGCAGAAAAGAGAGCGGAAAATTGTTCAGAAAGAGAAAGAGTTGCAACAAAGGTAGAAAGAGAAGCAGAAGATATTAAGAAAGCAGAATTTATGGAAGGTAAAATTGGTGAAGAATATGAAGGAATTGTATCATCTGTTACTAATTTTGGAATATTTGTTGAACTTGACAATACTGTTGAAGGTTTAATTCGTTACGAAAAATTAGGTGATGAATATTTTATTTACAATGAAGAAAAGAGACAAGCTATTGGTGAACATACTGGAAAGGTTTATCAAATTGGAGATAAGGTTAAAATTAGAGTTGCTAATGCTAGTAAATTAATGAGACAAATTGATTTTGAGATATGTGAAGAAAAGGCGGAATAAAAATATTCCGTCTTTAAATTTCTAAATCCATTCACCATATTTCTTAATATAAATCTTTTTAGCAATAACTGCAACAAAACAATACAATATTGGAACACCAATAATAACTAAGAAATCTTTAGCAGCAAGAGCAGTAAGACCAATTGCACGACCTATAAAAGTAAAAGGTATAATCATAGCAATAATACAAATTGAAATTGATGAAAAGTAAACTGCTTTTGAAGCATGACTCTCTTTAAAAGGAATCTTAGCAGTTCTAATAACATGCATTCCAACAAGGTTTGAAACAATACTGTAAATAAACCAAATAGTTTGGAAAATTGCAGGTTCATGAATATCATAAGTAAACCAAACTAAAGCAAAAACTATTAAATCAAAACATGAACTAAGTGGTCCCATAAATAGCATAAAATTTTTTAGACTTTTTACATCAAACTTTTTAGGTTTTTTCAAATATTCTTCATCAACATTATCTAAAGGCAAAGTCAATTGACCGAAATCATATAATAATCCTTCAACTAAAAGTTGAATTGGTGTTTCAGGTAAAAATGGAAGAATAACACTTGCAATAATTACAGACATAACCTCACCAAAATTAAAGCTTGCAGCAAGTTTTATATATTTCATTAGATTTGCATAAGTATGACGACCTTCTTTTACACCATCAAGTAAAACATGTAAATCTTTTTCAAGTAAAATAATATCTGCAGATTCTTTTGCAATATCAACAGCTGTATCAACAGAAATACCAACATCAGAATTTATAAGTGAAGGACTATCATTTATACCATCACCCATATATCCAACAACATTTCCACTATCTCTTAAAAGCCTTATAATACGAGCTTTTTGAATAGGAGAAAGTTTTGCAAAAATATTTGTCTTTTTCAATAATCTTTTTACAGCAATATCTTGTAATTTGTCAATTTGACTTCCAATAACAATTTGTGGTGATTTAATACCAACTTTATCACAAATACATTTTGTAACTTCAACATTATCACCAGTTAAAACAATAACTCTAATTCCATTTTTATTAAGTTTTTCAATTGATGATTTTGCACTTTCTTTTGGTGGATCAAGAAATCCTATAAAACCAATTAAAACCATATTTTTTTCATCTGATACTGTAAATTCAGAAGTTTTTTCTAAATTATTTTTTTGACAAACAGCAACAACACGAAGTCCCTGTTTGTTTAAATCTTTAGTAATTTTTTTGATATTTTCTTTAATTGCATTTGTTATAGGAGATACATTACCTTGATAATCAACCATCGTAGAAATACCTAAAATTTCTTCGACAGCACCTTTTGTAATCATTTGAGTTTTTTGACCATCACTAACTATAACAGAAAGACGACGTCTTGCAAAATCAAAAGGAATTTCATCAATTTTTGTATATTTTTCTGATAATTCACTTAGACCATGTTCATTTATATGATTTATAACAGCTTCATCAATATTACTTTTCAATCCAGTTTGAAAATAACTATTTAAAAAAGCATGCTTTAAAGTTCTAATATCTTCATTTCCATTAATATCAAGATATTTTTCAAGAACAATTTTATCTTCAGTCAATGTACCAGTTTTATCTGTACATAAAATATTCATTGCACCAAAACTTTGAATTGAATCAAGCTTTTTTACAATTGTTTTCTTTTTTGACATTCGTAAAGCACCTTTTGATAAACTAGATGAAAGTATAACAGGTAATAGAAGAGGTGTAATACCAATTGCAATAGCAACAGCAAATGTAAATGATGTTAGAATACTATGTTTTTGGACTGTAAGTATAAAAACAATAGGTATTAAAATTAGCATAAATTTTATTAATAATTTACTTATATTTTCGATACCTTTCTGAAATGCCGTTTTAGGTTTACCAGAAGTTAGTGTATGAGATACTTTCCCAAAATAAGTATCATCAGCAGTTAATACAACAATACCTTTAGCACTACCACTAATAATATTTGTTCCCATAAAACATATTGTATCAATATCTGAAAGATTTTCTATATCAGTATCAAAATCAAGTTCTGTAGTATCAAGTTTTTTTATTGCATCAGATTCACCAGTTAAACTTGATTGACCAACATATAAATCTTTTGATTCAATAATTCTTAAATCAGCTGGAACCATGTCACCAGCTGAAAGTAATATAGTATCACCTAAAACTAAATCTTTAAAAGGTAGTTTTTCTTTTTTACCATTTCTTATAACTGTTGCAGTAGTCGAAACTAATTGTTTTAGTTTTTCAGCAGCCTTGTTTGATCTATATGAAGATATAAAATCTAATAAAGTGCTTATTGTAACTAAAACGAGAATTACAATAATATTTGCATAATTAGGATCTTCAGCTAAATAAACATCTGTGTAATATAATACACAAGATATTGCTAATAATATATTATTAAAAGGTGTAAATAAACTACGAAACAGGTAATTATACCATTTTTTTGGTTTTGTTTGTGTAACTTCATTCAAACCATATTTTTGCCTTCTAAATGTTATTTCCTCATCAGATAGGCCACCTTCTTTTATTTTGAACTTTGTGCAAAATTCTTCTTTGGGCATTTTACATAGATGCCCATAAATTTTATTGATGTCAACATCATCTTTTTTGTCATTTGCCATATTTTCTCACGTTCCTTTCATATTTATTATGTTTTTTCTTTTGAAATTTTAAACATATTTAATATACCACTATGAAAAATAAAATTCAATTGATATAAAAATTTTTTAAAATTCTTGACAAAAAAATGACATATTATATAATATAGTGGATAAGATAAAACAAAAGAGAGTCAAAAGGTTGAAAAAATAATTACAATTTTGGCTGTGCCAAAATTGTATTCTTTTCCAACTTAATTTGAGCATAAATAGTGTTCAAGCATGACGAAGAAAGGAAAAAAGATAAAATGGAAAATCAAAACCCAGAAGAAGAAGCAAGAGTTGAGCAAATGATAGATGAACTAATGAGAAAAGCAAAAATAGCATCACAAGAATATATGAAATTAGATCAAGAAACAGTTGATAATATAACAAAAGCAATGTCAATGGCAGGATTAGAACATCATATGGAATTAGCAAAAATGGCTGTTGAAGAAACTGGAAGAGGAATATATGAAGACAAAATAACAAAGAACATGTTTGCAACAGAATATGTATATCATAGTATAAAACATGAAAAAACAGTAGGAATAATAAAAGAAAATGATGAAGATGGTTATGTAGAAATAGCAGAACCTGTTGGAATAATAGCAGGTGTAACACCAGTAACAAACCCAACATCAACAACAATGTTTAAATCTATAATAGCAGCAAAAACAAGAAATGTAATAGTATTTGGATTCCATCCATCTGCACAAAAATGTAGTGTTGCAGCAGCAACAATATTAAGAGATGCTGCAGTAAAAGCTGGAGCTCCAGAAAATTGTATATTATGGGTAGAAGAGCCATCAATATTAGCAACAAAATTATTAATGAACCATCCTGATGTAAGTTTAATATTAGCAACAGGTGGAACAGGAATGGTAAAATCAGCATATTCATGTGGAAAACCAGCATTAGGAGTAGGGCCTGGAAATGTACCATGTTATATAGATAAAACAGCCAAATTACAAACATCAGTAAATGATTTAGTAATGTCAAAATCTTTTGATAATGGTATGATATGTGCATCAGAACAAGCTGTATTAGTAGATAAAGATATATATCAAGAATTTGAAAAATTAATGAGAGAAGCAGGATGTTACTTTGTAAATCCAGAAGAAAAAGAAAAACTAAAAAATAGTATGTTTGACTCACAAAATGGATATAAATTAAAATCACATGTACCAGGACAAAGTCCAGCAACAATTGCAAGAGAAGCAGGATTTGAAGTACCTGAAGATACAAAAGTATTAGTAGTATATGAAGATGGAATTGGAGAAGGATATCCATTCTCTAAAGAAAAATTAAGTCCAGTATTAACATATTATATTGTAAATGATTCTGAAGAAGGAATATCAAAAGCAGAAAAATTACTAGAATATGGTGGATTAGGACATTCAGCAGTAATACATTCAGAAGATAAAGCAACAATATTAAAATTCTCAAAAACAATGAAAGCAGGAAGAATTATTGTAAATTCTCCATCAACACATGGTGCAATAGGAGACATATATAATACAAATATGCCATCATTAACACTTGGATGTGGATCTTATGGAAGCAACTCAACAACAGCAAATGTATCAAGTGTAAACTTAATTAATATAAAAAGAGTAGCAAAAAGGAGAGTTAATATGCAATGGTTCAAAGTACCTGAAAAAATATATTTTGAAGCAGGTTCAATATCATACTTAGAAAAAATGCCAAATATAGAAAGAGCATTTATAGTTACAGATCCAGGAATGGTTAAATTTGGATATGTTGATAAAATATTATATCACATTAGAAAAAGACAAAATCATGTACATTGCGAGATATTTAGTGAAGTAGAATCAGATCCATCATTTGAAACTGTAAACAAAGGATTATCTGCAATGAACAACTTTAAGCCAGATGTAATAATTGCATTAGGTGGAGGAAGTGCAATAGATGCAGCAAAAGGAATGTGGTTATTCTATGAAAATCCAGATGCAGATCCAGAAGGATTAAAATTAAAATTCATGGATATTCGTAAACGTACTTATAAATTCCCAAAAATGGGAACAAAAGCCAAAATGGTTGCAATTCCAACAACATCTGGAACAGGTTCAGAAGTAACATCATTTGCAGTAATTACAGATAAAGTAAAAAATAAAAAATACCCATTAGCAGATTATGAATTAACACCAGATGTAGCAATTGTTGATCCAGATTTAGTTATGAGTTTACCAAAATCAATCACAGCAGATACTGGAATGGATGTATTAACACATGCATTAGAAGCATATGTTTCTGTTATGGCATCAGATTATACAGATGGATTAGCAGAAAAAGCAGCAGAATTAGTTGTAAAATATTTAAGAGAAGCTTATGAACATGGAGATAATAAAACTGCAAGAGAAAAGATGCACAATGCAAGTACAATTGCTGGTATGGCATTTACAAACGCATTTTTAGGTGTATGTCACTCTATGGCTCACAAAATAGGGGCAGAATTCCATTTACCACATGGTAGAATTAATGCAATATTATTACCATATGTAATTAAATATAATGCAACAGAACCAACCAAATTTGTATCATGGCCAAAATATGAATATTATATAGCAAATGAAAAATATGCAACAATTGCTAGAAAAATAGGATTAAAAGCAGATACAGTTGAAGAAGGTGTAGATTCTTTAATTGCTGAAGTAAGAAAAATGAATGAAGAATTAAATATTCCAAAATCATTTAAAGATGCAGGTATTGATGAAAAAGAATTCTTGGCTAAAGTTGATTTACTAGCAGATAGAGCTTTTGAGGATCAATGTACTACTGCAAATCCTAGAGTTCCTCTTGTTTCAGAAATTAAACAAATGTTATTAGATAGTTATTATGGAAAATAATTTTAAGAGTTGATTTAAAGCATAAAAATTGCTGTATAGGCAGTTTTTATGCTTTGTTTTTATAAAAACTTGCGAAAATGTGATAAAACATTTAAATATGAAGAAAGACCTAATTATTATATATTTATATGCATAAAATTTTGTTTCTATTTCTATAATTAATATAAATTTATATTTAATTGGTAATTTTTCCAATTATTTTTTGACATTTTTTTAGAATTTTATATTTTTTTTGATAAAATATATGCTATAATTAAAAAGAGGAGATAAAAATATGGATGTAAATTTAGTTATAGTATTTAATAAAAATAGAGATAAAGTTTTAATGTGCCAAAGAAGAAAAGACGCTGCAGGATCCAAGAATCAATCTGACAGCATTTCACATGAGCAGCTATACATTGAAGGCGGATGTCTATCTTACGGATCTTCAGGTTGTGGAACTGGCAGGTTTTTCGGTTCAGATGATCGAGACTCCCGGACATACGTTAGGAAGCTGTTGCTATTATTTGAAAGATGAAGGAGTTTTGTTCAGCGGAGATACTGTTTTCTGTGGGTCGGTGGGAAGAACTGATTTTCCGGAGGGAAGCACCGCGGCAATCGTAAACAGTCTGCACAGACTGCTGGAAGCATTTCCGGATGATACGGAAGTTTATCCGGGACATGATACGTCAACAACGATTGCTTATGAAAAGAGGTATAATCCATTTGTATAAGATTGGTATTCTGTTTCAGGACAGAGAGTTTGAACACGATATATATGAACTGATCCGTGCGTTTTATCCGGGAAGTGAGATCTGTTCTTTCTATGAAGAAGAGGAAGTGGGCTGTGATCTTTATTTTCGGATTGAAAAGCAGGGTGATTCCTGTGTGATCCGATATGAGGACCATGAGAATAAAGGCGTGACAAGTGCAGAGTTTATAGAAGGGCAGTCTTCGGATGCCCTTATTTCTTGTGTGGATGCTGATGACAGTGAGGCAAAAGAACGTGCACATGCGATTCGTAAGGAGCGTAAGGATATTGTTAAGATTGCACTGTACAAGTTATTAGTAAAGCTGACGGGGAAAACACTTCCGTGGGGAAACCTGACAGGTATCCGGCCGGCGAAACTTGCAATGGGACTGATTGAATCTGGTATGAAGAATACGGAAGCGGCACAGGAAATGAGAGAGCGCTATATGGTGAGTCCGCAGAAAACAGCACTTGCGATCACAATAGCGAACAGAGAAAGAGAGATTCTCAAAGATATTGATTATGAAAATGGTTACAGTCTGTATGTGGGAATCCCGTTCTGCCCGAGTATATGTCTTTACTGTTCTTTCAGTTCCTATCCATTGAAACAGTGGAAGAACCGTGTGAACCAGTATCTGGAAGCACTTTGCAAAGAGATAAAAGAAGTTGCTGCAATCATGAAAGCAAAAGGCAGAAAACTGGATACGGTTTATATTGGAGGAGGTACACCAACAACGCTGGAACCGGAGCAGCTGAAAGTCCTTCTGGATGCACTGATGGAGAATTTTTGCTGCGAGAATCTTGCAGAATTTACGATTGAAGCAGGAAGACCGGACAGTATTACCAGAGAAAAGCTGATGATGATCCGCAATTATCCGATTACAAGGATTTCTGTAAATCCACAGACGATGAATCAGGAAACGCTGGATATTATTGGAAGACGTCATACAGTAGAGGAAACAAAGCAGGCATTTATGCTTGCAAGAGAGTGTGGTTTTGACAACATCAATATGGATCTGATCGTTGGTCTGCCTGGAGAAGATAAGATAATGGTAGAAAACACATTGAATGAAGTGAAAGCACTTGCACCAGACAGCATAACCGTACATTCCCTTGCTGTTAAGAGGGCGGCACGACTGAATATTTTTAAAGATAAATATCAGGAAATGACTTTTGAGAACAACCAGGAAATCATGGATATGACCATGAAAACAGCCTACGAAATGGAAATGGGTCCTTATTATCTGTACAGACAGAAGAATATGAAGGGAAATTTTGAGAATGTTGGCTATGCAAAGGTTGACAAAGCCGGGATTTACAATATACTAATTATGGAGGAAAAACAGCCGATCATCGCTTTGGGGGCCGGCGGTTCTTCCAAGCTTGTCTTTGATCAGGGCAAACGTATTGAACGTGTGGAAAATGTCAAAGATGTTACAAATTACATTGACCGTATTGATGAAATGATAGAACGAAAACGCAAAGGAATCAATACCTGGTTATGACAGCAGGAGGTGGACGTATTGCAGACAGCAGAGAAAGAGCCGGGACAGGCGGAAATATTCAAGTCTGGTGACAGATTGCTGGATTTTGATCTTTCTGAGGAACTGAATCATGGAATTGCTGTCAGTAATCTTGCGTATGCTGTAGCTGCCGAACTGGGGCAGGACGAGGAGTTCTGTTATCAGATGGCGATTGCCGGAATGCTCCATGATATTGGGAAGCTGAAGCTTACCGGCTATATCAACGGACAGGAAAATGATCCCCTTCTGATAGAAGAACTGAAGTATGTCCGTATGCATTCTTCGCTGGGATATGAAGAACTGAAGGATCAGGGGTATTCAGAGCTGGTACTTCAGAGTGTTTTGTATCATCATGAAAATTATGATGGCAGCGGCTATCCGTCGAATCTCAGAGGGGACAGCATTCCGCTTGGAGCCAGAATTTTGCGTGTCTGCGATGTTTATGCGGCACTGAGCTCAGACAGACCTTACAGAAGAGCGTTTGATGTCAGTACAGTGATAGAGCTTATGATCGATGAGATCAAAAATTTTGATATGGAAGTTTTTCTTGCATTTCAGAGAGTTGTACACAATAACAAATAACAGGAGGACAGTATGGCGTTAAAGAAGAAACCGGTTACCGGTATGAAAGACATTTTACCAAAAGAGATGGAAATCCGTAATTATGTGATGAACATGATCCGTGAAACATACGGAACATTTGGTTTTTCATCGATTGAGACTCCATGTGTAGAGCACATCGAGAACCTTTCCAGCAAGCAGGGCGGAGAGAATGAGAAACTGATCTTCAAGATCCTGAAACGTGGAGAGAAGCTGAAACTTGCAGAGGCACAGACAGAGAGTGATCTGGTTGATTCCGGACTTCGTTATGACCTGACTGTACCGCTTTCCAGATACTATTCCAATAATGCCAACGAGCTTCCGGCTCCGTTTAAGGCACTTCAGATGGGAAATGTGTGGAGAGCAGACAGACCGCAGAGAGGACGTTTCCGTCAGTTTATGCAGTGCGATATCGATATCCTTGGTGAGCCGACTTACCTGGCTGAGATCGAGCTGGTTCTGGCTACCACTACCTTACTTGGCAAGCTGGATTTCCATAACTTTACCATCCGTATCAATGACAGAAAGATCTTAAAGGCAATGGCTCAGTACAGCGGATTCCCGCAGGAGAGCTTTGATACCGTATTTATCATTCTGGACAAGATGGATAAGATTGGTCTGGAAGGGGTTGCAGAGGAACTGGAGAAAGAAGGATTTGCAAAAGAGAGCATTGATACTTATCTTGGACTCTTTAAAGAGATCACTTCTGATATCGAAGGTGTCCGTTACTGCAAGGAAAAATTAAAAGATGTTCTTGATCCGAAAGTTGCAGATGATCTGGAAACAATCATCTCTACTGTAGATTCTGTTAAAACCGCAGATTTCAAAATGTCCTTTGATCCGACTCTGGTACGTGGAATGTCCTATTATACAGGCCCGATCTTCGAGATTTCCATGGATGAGTTCGGCGGCAGCGTAGGCGGCGGTGGACGTTATGATGAGATGATCGGTAAATTTACCGGAAATAATACATCCGCATGCGGTTTCTCCATCGGATTCGAGAGAATCGTAATGCTTCTTCTTGAAAGAAATTACGAGATTCCGACAAAGAATGGCAGGAAAGCATATCTCATCGAGAAAAACATGCCGGCTGACAAGATGCTGACAATCCTGAAACAGGCTCAGGAAGAGCGTAATGCAGGAACACAGATCAATATTTCTATCATGAAGAAGAACAAGAAATTCCAGAAAGACCAGATGACTGCTGAAGGTTATACAGAGTTTGTAGAATTTTTCAAAGACAGAATGTAATGATCTGACGGCAATTCGCAGATATCAAGTCAGGGTCAGATATCTTTTGCCCCTGACATCATAAATAGAAAAGCATGAAAAGAGGAAAAAAACATGGCTGAAAGTATGCAGGGACTGCACAGAACATGCCGATGTGCAGAAGTGACAAAGGAAATGATCGGCAAAGAAGTCATTCTTATGGGATGGGTTCAGAAAGCCCGTGATAAAGGCGGAATCATCTTCGTAGATTTAAGAGACCGTTCCGGTATCATGCAGCTCATCTTTGAAAATGGCAGCATTGACGAAGAAGGTTTTGCAAAAGCCGGCAAGCTCAGAAGTGAATTTGTAATCGCAGTTACCGGTGTGGTAGAAGCAAGAGGCGGCGCTGTCAATAAGAATCTTGCAACAGGTGAGATCGAACTTCGCGTAAAATCTCTCCGTGTTCTGTCTGAGGCAGAAGTACCTCCTTTCCCGATTGAAGAGAACAGCAAGACAAAAGACGAGATCCGTCTGAAATATCGTTACCTTGATTTAAGAAGACCGGACCTTCAGAAGAATATTATGCTTAAGAGCAAAGTTATGATGCTCACAAGACAGTTCTTCGCAAAAGAAGGATTCCTTGAAATCGAAACTCCAATGCTCGGTAAGAGTACACCGGAAGGTGCAAGAGATTATCTGGTGCCATCCCGTGTTCATCCGGGACATTTCTATGGCCTGCCGCAGTCACCACAGCTTTACAAACAGCTTCTGATGTGCTCCGGTTATGACCGTTATATCCAGATCGCAAGATGCTTCCGTGATGAGGACCTTCGTGCTGACAGACAGCCGGAGTTTACACAGATCGATATGGAGCTCTCTTTCGTAGACGTTGATGATGTTATTGATGTAAATGAGAGATTCCTTGCATATCTGTTCAAAGAAGTGCTTGACATTGATGTGAAACTTCCGATCCAGCGTATCACATGGCAGGAAGCAATGGACAGATTCGGTTCTGACAAACCGGATATGCGTTTCGGAATGGAACTGCATGATGTAAGCGATGTAGTGAAGAACTGTGGATTCAGCGTATTTACTTCTGCTCTGGAAAACGGCGGAAGTGTCCGTGGTATCAATGCAGAAGGACAGGGCGCTATGCCTCGTAAGAAAATTGACAAACTGGTTGAGTTTGCCAAAGGATACGGTGCAAAAGGTCTTGCATACATTGCAATCGCTGAAGACGGAACCAGAAAATCTTCTTTTGCAAAATTCATGACAGAAGAAGAAATGGATGCTCTGGTAGCTGCTATGGATGGTAAGGCAGGCGACCTGCTTCTGTTTGCAGCAGATAAGAAGAAACTGGTTTATGATGTACTTGGCGCACTCCGTCTGGAACTTGCAAAACAGATGGATCTGCTTGACAAGAATGAATATCGTTTTGTATGGGTAACAGAGTTCCCGCTTCTTGAGTGGAGTGAAGAAGAGAATCGTTTCACAGCAATGCATCATCCATTTACCATGCTTA
>OLPG01001378.1_pt1 | contig 20524 bp, 4 predicted proteins | sample 1672311 | NCBI WGS metagenome assembly OLPG01 (sample SAMEA3136670, study PRJEB25190) | human gut metagenome | biome: human gut; feature: human-associated habitat; material: faeces | place: Austria | collected 2013 | reverse complement strand
TGGTTAACATCAGAAGAAGCTGCAAACGGTGTAAGAAAGTGCAGAAACAGACTTGCCCAGGCGTTGGATACTGGGGATGGTATTAAGCAACAAGATGTTATTAATTAAATAAAATTCTAGTAAAAGAACTAACAAAGGAACTCTAGAAGATTAACCAAGAAATAAAATAAAAGAGGTAGGTTTCAACGCCTACCTCTTCTTTAGGGAATTAAAATTTTAATTCCCTCCATTCGTACACTTCTCCAAGTTGGCAATACGCCAAACCATTGCCCACTTTAGCCAAGAGGCTTAAACACACTAAGAAAAGCTCTAGCTAAATAAGCAAAAGGAGAAGAACACATGAATTTCAAAATGATCAAGAGAGGAATGGTGGTAGCTTTAACCACGTTAATCCTGGCAAGCCCAATGTCTGCTTTAGCACAGAAAACTAATGCTTTAGCTCAGAAAACCACAACGCAGGCCCACACCTCACAATGCACCCCGCACATTCTAATTAATGGAAAGGTATCCAACAACAAAAATAAATTAAACTTAGACTCCAATGAGAACTACATTACCCTCAAAGGTGAATACAAAAATTGTAGTCTCAAAACAAATAGTAAAAAGATAAAAATACGTTACTGGGGAAATCTAGGTAAAACCAAAGAATGGGAAGTAATTACCAAAAAGCCCGGCAAAGTTAAAATACATGTTAAACACAAAGGCAAAACAATTAAACGTTTCACAATAATAGTTAAAACACCAAAACTAAAAGTAATAGATTCTGACGACAGTTACGTTGATTTTGAACTAAAAGGAGTAGGCAATAGAGATAGTGAAACGGTACACAAAGTCAAATGGTACTTTGTACCAATCAGTAGTTACGGCTGTAATGAAGGTGTGGTAAAAGACAGCGACAACTGTTCACAAATTTTTCTGACAATCCCAGGCATTTACAAAGTAAAAGCAAAGCTAAATGGAAAGGTCTACAGGATGAAGAAGTCAGTTACATTACTTAGCTTTAAAGATGATTTCAATGTCACGTCATTCGAGAGCACTGAAAGAGTTCTCCCTAGTTATGTCATTGAATCCCTAAGACAACATCACTACACCTTTAGCATTGTCGGCAAGAAAGCCTTGGATCACTTTAGCCAAGACATTTCTGCCGAGCATACAGTCTCAGGAATTCACGATTTAGACAATAGAAGAATTGTAGTAAGCGACACAAGTGCAGTAGTCGTACTACATGAGATTGGTCACTTTGTCTCCTGCAGTTTCCAAAAGGTCAAAGGAGAAAATCTAACACAAACAAAAGAGTGGAGAGAGATCTACAATAGCGAAAAAAGTAAGTACGTTTCAAAAACAGACTTTGAAAGAGTGAAAGATGTCTACGCAGCTACAAGTCCAAATGAATTCTTCGCAGAGTGCTTTCAGCAATACTATCTTGCTCAAAACACTTTAGCCAAGAACTGTCCAAAAGCCTACAGTTTTATCCAAAGAACAATGACAAAGGATTTTCCTCAAATCTCCGGAACACTGTGGTGATTTAGCCCAGTGACCCGCACACCCTCCACATTCTCCGCACCTTTAACACCAAAAAGAGGATTGAAATGGCAGTACTGACAGTATCTTTAGATCACGAGAGCAAAGCGAACATTACGAATTTCAATCTCCAACAATTTAATTTACTAGTTAGGTAAGTGTCACAGCTTACCTATACTTTTGTAAACCCTTGAAAGGGCAAAAGTAGTAAGCGAATTGGCATTCAGTTTACTACAAAGTCCAAACAAGGTCTTTACACAATGAAAGGGGAAAGGAGTGATTGATATGTCACCTTGACCACTTAAAGTTTATTAACAGTTTTAGAACAGTTTTAGAACACACACTGGGTAAGCTACTAGAACGGAAACTTAAGTAAACTTTAAGTATACTTTTAAGCAACTCAAATGCTTTAGCAAATCTTAGATTTTAAGTCATTCTTGACATTCGAGTCACAATGTTCTAAAAGATTTAAAATCAAAGACTTAAAATTAAAGATTTAGGATTAAAGATTTCAAATTACCCAGTAACTTCAATTCTGTTCTAACCAAGATTAACATGGAGGAATAGTAATTGAAAGGAAATCAAAAAGAATTAAATAACACGATGACAAAGGTGCTAAAAAGGATTGCAATTATAGTTACCTTCGCTTTTGCAATCATAAGCACCACTAACGCCATGAAGGCTGGTGGTGCTTTAGCCCCGGAAACTGCGCAAGCAGCAACAATGAATTACCACAACGGTGGTGGTGCTGTTTATGGTGTACCAGGAAGACACCCTGGTAAACCATGGTTTCTGTTCAACGTCACCGGAGGCGGTGCTAACATGGGAACCGAAGCCTTCTGTCGTAACCAGTCCAAAGGAGCTACCCACGGTATTTCAGTTAGGGTAAATTATAGCACGGGACCTAGCCATGCCTTAAAGGCATTAACTTGGTATTTCAAATACCACCGTAATGGAACAGGTCGTAGAGCGTGTCAGGCTTTCATTTGGGCAAAAGGTAGGTATGGCTCCATGGCAAATGGGTACGAAAAGTACTGGAAGTCAATTGCAAGCACAACTGGAGTTGGATACGTAATTTCATACACAGCTAGTAGCTCACACGAGCAGGGATGGTATGGTTACAAATATGTAAAACCAAAACCAGAGTATGATTACATTAAGTATCAAACAACCCTTAACCTTAAGTACACATACAAGCTTAAGGTAGTGAAGAGAGATTCCTTAACAGGCAATCCAATTCAGCAAGGTGCTTTCAAAATCTCACTTGATGGAAAAAGAATCAAAGTTAAGAAAAAACCTACCATCTACACCAAAAATGGCTACGTAATAGTGGAAGGGCAGTTACCTTTCAAAAAGAAGATTACGTCAGATAGGTTTAAGTACTGTAAGAACTGGAATATCTTAGAGAAAGATACAAAGGAATCACTTAAGAATAGTGTATTCCACGATAAAGCCAGTGCAGTCAAAGCGGCCAAAAAGAACTTCAAAGAAAAGAAGGAAGCCTACAGGGAGAAGATCAAAGAGAGCATTCACAAATGGAATGTCGAAGAGGTACAGGCTCCTATAGGTCATTTCTTAGTTAAAGGAAGAACTAAAATAGTGAGGACGTCAAAGAATGCTGGTATGCAAACAGTTTACTTTGATGACCAACCAGCATTAACCACGGTAAAAGTGAAGAAATCCGCTGCAAACCCTAGCCTTAAAATACCTTTGAGTGGTGCTAAGTTTGCTCTTTATGCAAATGGAACAATCGCAACAAGTGATACTACTTGGTTGTCCCTTGGAGGTAAAAAAGTAGGAAAAGGTACTTTGTTAGCTACAGGTACCACAGACAGCAATGGTAACCTCACATTTGCCACAAAGGTTTATCCTGGAAGTTACTACGTTAAGGAGTTAAGTCCTCCAGATGGTTATCTTCCTAGTACAAAGTTGTACACCTTCACTTTAGCACAGAAACGTACCTCAGAGCCAACAAGTCTTGAATACGTCTGTAAAGTTCCAAACAACGAGATCTTCGGACACATTAAAATTAAGAAGACTAAAGGCTTTAGCAAAGAACTCGAAGGCAATGTGTCATTCAAGATTACAGCAAATCAGAAAGTGACCTTTGGAGGAAAAACCTACAATGCTGGAGACACTGTACAAACAATCACAACAGATAGCAGTGGTATTGCAACATCAATGAATCTGTTTCGAGGTTCATACACTGTAACGCAGGTCAACACTAGCAAAGACAGTGTTAAGACAAAACCATGGACTGTTACAATTGACGGTGTTACCAATGAAGAGTTTAGCTACGACAAGAACGACGTACAGTTTACAATCAAAAAATACATGCAGAAGGACAAAGAGGAAGCAAAACCAGAAAAGAATGCTGTTTTCCAAGTTCTGAAAGCAAAAGACAACTCTGTTGTAGGCACAATCACAACAGGAGAAGATGGTACAGGTACATACACTACAGCAACAAGCGGTAATAAAGAGTTAGTTTACGGTGAGAAATACATTCTCCACCAGACTAAAGGTGCCGAAGGCTATGCTTTAGCCCAGGACACTAAGTTCATTCTGAACGATGCGTTGAACCGTCAGGAATACGCATTCTCTTTCTTGGATGTTAACAATACGTGTATTTTACTTAAGTACAAGGTCGATCCTGTAACAGGAGAAAAATCTCCAGAGAAAGACGCTAAGTTTGAAATTACAGAGATTGGAGAACCAACAGATCCTAAATCCTCTAATAATTCCACTTTAGCCCAGTCCTTCTCTAGCACAGAGAAGAGTACAGATGATGGCACAAAGAGCGTGAGCAATTCCACAAAGAGTGCAGATGACACAAGCGAAGACAGCTCAATCGATCCTGCATGGAAAGGTGTTTTGGGTAAAAGCAGTGCGAAGGCAGCTAACGACTCAGATACAAATGACTCCGCTGACAACAACACAGGTTCATCAGGAACAACAGGTGGAAACACAGCCCCAGAAGCTACCACACAGGCTGCAGAAGCCACAACAAAAGCAGAAGAGGCTACAAAACCTGAAAGTGGTGATCTCGATCCAGACTACACAAATGAAGATGTTCTCACTTTAGCCACGAACGATGCTGGTATTATTAATCTCTCCGAATTAAATCTCGGTACAGGTAAATACAAAATACATCAGGTAAGTGGTGAAGAAGGTTACACTATGACCGGAGACATTACCATTAGAGTAGACGAAGATGGAAAGATCTACGAAGGAGACGAAGTCAAAAACACACTACAAATTGTCCGTAATGACTATAGTGAGAAGAACGCTGTTAGCATTCACAAAACCATGTCTGACGACGACGGTAATAAGGACAATGAAGCAGGTGCTGTCTTTAGTATTTTCAAAGCAGACGCTAAACGTAGCGACGGCAGTGCTATCACTGACATGGCAACAGCTTTAGCCAAGCTCCCTACCACACAGTTGAGACAGGAGTTCGTTTCTGCTTTAGCCAAGAAAGATGTGCTAGGCACAATTACGACTGACTCCGATGGCGATGGTTCACTCGAGTTACCAAAAGATGTCGGAGAGTTCGTTGTTCTCCAGACAGTGGGAACACCTGGCTACACCCTCACAGATGCCGCCTTTAGCAAAAACTTTAGCAAAACGAATGAGGACAAGAAATTAACTGTTACTGAAAAAGGTAATAAGATTTACTCATTCAGAGCAAACGATGCTAAAGAGCACAAAGAAAGAGTTAACGTTCTTAAGAAGAAGAGTGATGACGAAGGTGTTACAACAACACCAGAAAAAGACGCTGCCTTCCAAGTTATTGATTTAGGTATTCTGCAAGAAAGTGGAATTAATCTTGACGAACTTAAGAGCTTAAACACTTTAACCAAGTGCAAGGCTTTTGCAGCCAAATTACCTAGCAATGCTATCATTGGAGTAATGACAACCAATGCTGAAGGTAAGAGCGAAACAGCTCTACAGGTTTCAAGCGTAGTCACAAAAGCTACCAATGCAGGTAAGGACGATAGCCAAACATTCACAGAGGACAACAGTACTGAGGACAATACCGAAGATGATTTCACTGATGAAGGTGCCGACGACGAAGACGACAACGCAGAGATCGTAAGTGGTGATAATGACATCGATGATGGAATGGACGGTGACGATTCATACAACGACAACAGCAACACAGTTCCAAACGATCCAGATGACGATCAGATAGCAGCAGATGGTAACAACTCAGCATCGACTGAAAACGATCCTACAGCGGACAAAGGTATTACAGATTGGAATGCCAATGTACACACAAAAGGTTTCGTAATCATTCAGACAGATGGAGATGCTAAGTACAAAATCATACGACCTATCTACTCAAGGGACGCTGTTGATCAAAACTCCCCAAATGCTGGAAAAGAATCACAACTTGTAAAAACAAGAAGTAAAGATCCAGATACAGGAATGGATGTAATCTCATACTCCTTCCACGCTGTTGACAATTTAGCAAAGGTACCTGTTCAGCTCACAAAGATGAAGAGAACTGCCGTTACGGATTCTGGTGACGTTTTAGCCCCGGAAGCCAATGCAGTCTTTGGATTGTATCAGGAAGACACTTCAGGATTTGACAAAGAGATCTGTAGATTTACAAGCAATGCCAATGGTATCGCAACAAGTAAACCTGTGCCAATGGGTTCTTATAAGCTCAAACAGATTAGTGGTGAGGACGGATATCAGACTTTAACAAGCAGAACTTTTGTAATTACAGAAGACGATGTTAGTTCAAATGATGGTGAAGAAAAGCCAATCAATCTCAATGAGAGAATTAATGATGGAGAATCCTTCATTGATAAAGAGACCACTGTCTCCTTTAAAGTAATCAAAAAGTCCTCAGAAAAGGGATTTAGAGAACACAAAGGAGAACAGCAGTTGTTGAAAGGTGCGATCTTTGAAATTTACAAAAAGGCTGACTTTGATTTAGCAAAGGGAACTCCGAAGGAAGGTAAAGACTACCACAGAATGCTGTACACTGACAAGAACGGCGAAGCCGGATGTCAGTTGGAATTCGGAGATTATGTACTGTACGAGAAGACAGCTCCTTTGGGTTACTTGATTGATGAACCTGCCACAGCATTCACTTTAAGTGCAAACACAACTACAATCGAGACAATTGAGAATGTGAAATCAAGACGCTTTACACTCACTAAGACAGACACACCAATCTATGGAGAAATTCAAGGCTTCAAGCATGGTGAGATTTTAACCAAGTTCGACGAAGAGAATGGTGAGTTTGTCTATGAAGATCAGAAAGAAGACACCAAAGTAATCAACTCCAGCACATACACTGGAATTGCCGGTGCAGTCTATGCTCTTTACGCTAAGTCTAACATTGTAAACGACAATGGCGAAGTTGTGTGGAAAGCAGGGAAAGAGATTTCAAGAGCCACCTCAGGTAGCGATGGTAAATTTGTTTTCACCAATCCTGAATGGGAAAAGTCAACCACAATGACTAGCAGTAAAGAGTTCTGGTGCGGAGAGTACTACTTCAAAGAGATTAGTGGTCCAGAAGGATTCACTTTAGACCAGAACATCTACGACGTAGTCGTAAGTTGGAACGAATCCGACAAAGACCTTAATACTGATGATCCTATGCTAGATGAGAATGGTTTCGATGATAGTGACGATATTCACACAGTTGGTAACCACATTCTCACAACTGGCGAAAAGCTTAATCCTTTGATTAAAAATGCTAAGACAGTTGAATTTACATGGAAAAAAGTTCCTGCAGGTTCAGTAGATGTTTCAGTAGACTCAAGGGACAATAGTAAACCGGCAGGTGATGTTTGGCTGTACGATGACGGTAAAGGTAACATTACCATTTCCTCGTGTACAGACAATGCCGTTATTATCTTTAATGCCTTCAGTCAAGGAATGTTCAAAGACTGTACTCAGTTACAACATGTTTACTTCGACAACATTAATACGTCACAGGTACGTAATATGAAAGAGATGTTTAGTGGTTGTACCGCTTTAGCCGAGTTAGATATCAGTAGCTTTAACTTTGCTCCAGTTTGGTGGACAGATGGTATGTTCTCAGGATGTACTAAATTAAAGTCAATCTATTCAGCTGGTATCCGACAGGGAGATAAAGACGGAGAAGTACAGTTAATTCCATTCTCGATCTCAGCTATTCCTCTTAATAACTTCTGCGAAGATAAGAAGCACACAGAAGGATCTAAGTTCACTGCTGGAGATTTCCAGTTTACAATGAAGTATATTAGATCTGATGGTGCTGAGTCCGGAGGAGTATTTAGCATAGTTAATGTTACAGAAAACGAAATTGAGAGTTTCGTCTCTGATGGTCCTTGGAGTAAGGATATGAAAGAGGTAACTATTAACTTCAAGAATGGTATAATTAAAGATTTAGCCTGTGGAAGTATCACAGTACCAATCACTGTAATTAGTCCAGACGATCTTACAAATGATCTCAAGATCAATAATCATCCTGTTAGAGTAACTAATGTTTACGAGCAAAGACAGAGTATTTCAGTTAATACTTTGAAGGTCGATGCAGCAACTCAAGATTCTTTAACCGGAGCGGTAATTGGTATTTACGCATTGCATGATATTTACAATGCTAAAGGAGAGGTAATTGTAAAAGCTGGACAGTTAATTCAGAAACGACAGTCTGACACTGAGTACGGTGGAGTTCTGTTTACTGACTTACCAACTGATGTCTATGTGGCACCAGAAGATAAGGGTAAAGATCTCTACGAAATCAGAGAAATTACACCTCCGCCAGGATACAATGGAACTGATGTTAAGTACAGATTCAAAGCAGGTTGTGAGGACAATGTTCATGTAGAATTCAAACACACATACAGTGGTGACAAGGGTATCATTGATGAAAATGGTAATAAAGTCACATCTGATGAAAGTGCTGTTTACTACGACGATTGTGGAGTCTTCTCTAACACAGAGGAAGAAAATCTTACAATTCAGAAGCTGTGGTCGAATGACAAGGAGAAAGATCGTCCTAAGGCAGTTACGTTTAGAATTAAAGATAAAAAGACTGATGCGCTTCTTGAAACAGTAACATTAACAGCAGTAAACAACTGGACCTCTGATGTCAATTTCATCACAAAGGCTCAGGCAGCTAAGATGTCTGACAAAGATTTCAAAGCTTGTTACACAGTAGAAGAAGATGTTCCAGAAGGTTACAACCACGATGAAAAGAACGATTTAGTTCTGGATCGGGTTAACAAGAAGCCAGTCATTCGAGCTAATAATGTTGGTAAGAATGAAACTAAAGCTACCATCAAGAAGGTTTGGAAAGATAACAATGATGCTGCTCACAAACGACCTACCTCAATTAGAGCACAGCTTTATTGTGATGGTAAGAGCATGGGACCTGGTTATATTGTAACTCTACCGAATAAAGATGGTAAATGGGAAGACACTATCTATCCTCTTGAGAAATACGATACCAAGACTTTTGAAGAACATGATTACACATGGAAAGAAATTTACGCTGGTACAGTAACAGGCAACAAAGGTACAGGTTATGTAGACACCTACACAAGAAGTACAGATGATGAGACAGAGATAATACTTACCAACACTCTCGACACAGGAGCACATGTCAAGAAGATTTGGGATGATAACAACAATGCGGCTAAGATCCGACCAAGTGAGGTAAAAGTACAACTTTACCGAAACGGTGTCAATTTAGGACAGGGTTATCAAGTTACTCTAAATGAGGCTAACCACTGGACAGGAAACATCGACAATCTCGATTACGAGGACAAAGATGGCAACAAGTACACATACTCTTGGAAAGAAATGGATGCTGATTGGTTAGCAAAAGACGATGCAATTACATACATTGGTTACAAAGCTAAATATGAAGCGACAACCATAAACGATCAGGAGACTACAGTAATTACTAACACAGTAAACACTACTGGTAATGTCTCGGTCTACAAAGAACTCGACAAGAATGATGTCTACTTTAGCCACGGAAATCCGACCTTCACGTTCCACTTACGAGGAACCGACTGGAAGGGTAACAAGGTTGATTTAACCAAGTCTGTTACTTATACAGAAGATGATGTTAGACAATCCACTGGAGATAAGATCCGGAAGGAAGCTATCTTCTCAGGAGTAGAAATGGGAACTTACACTATCACAGAAAGTGGTATGGAAAATCTTTATCAGTTTAACAAAGTAAGTACAGAAGGCGACAACACCAGAATCGGAGACGATGGTAAGAGTGCAGTAATCACTTTAGGCAAGGACACAACTACTGGTAAGTTCTACGCTACTGGAACAGCAACCTTCTACAATACCTCAATCAGAGGAAGTATTAAGATTGTTAAGTACGAAGACGACAGTAAGTCAAAACCTTTAGCCGGAGTAACATTCTCCATTGCAGACAAAGATGGTAAAGAGATTGGAACAGCAACCACTAATAAAAATGGTGAAATCAATTTCACTAATTTAAAACGTGGTAAATACACTCTGAAAGAAACCAAGACAGTAGCAGGACATTCCTTACTGTCTAAACCTTTCACAGTTAATATTCCAACCACTTTAACCAAGAAAGCTGCACAAGAGCAGAAAGCAGATTTAACAAAAGGTAAGTACAATAAGACAAACGATACTTATGACTTCTATGATTTAACATACACAGTCGTAAATAATCCAAAGTTAAACTTACCTCCAACAGGTGCTAAAGATGAACTCAAGAATTACTTACCAATCCTTCTTGCTATGATTGCAATCATTGGAGTAGAAGTAAGAATTACTTTGGGTAAAAGAAGGCGATCACACTAAGAGGTGTCGGACTGCCTTCCGGCATGACCGATTTAGCACAGAAAACAAAGCGAAGGTAACAATGCTTTAGCTCAGAAAAATGAGAGAATGGCATAGGTGCTTTAGCACAGAAAAAACAATCCCAGAGAGTCTCAACGCTCTCTGGGATTTTGAGGGAATTAAAATGTTACTAAATTTAAAATGTAAAAAGTGACTCAACGTATGACAGTCGAGTCACTTGTAATAAAAAGAATTTAGCAAGTGTGACTTTTCTGTATTTTGTATGTACTTATTATTTGGCTATATAAAAGATTTTTACAGTATCATATTTGTGTATATATTTGATAATTCACAAATGAGACTTATAATAGAAATAATTAACATAATTTTTTCATAACTACTCATTTTAATTCCCTCCTTTCTGCAAAAATACAGAAAAGAGGTTTTATACTAAATCTTTTGTAGAATAGCATATCTTTTTTGTTATTTCAAGTCTTTCTTGACTTTTTATCTTAATTATAGTACATTTAATTTAAGTAAAAGGATTAGTGTGGCTAAAGACTATTTCATTTACTTATTATCTTGGCTAAAGCTGTTGGTGTCCACTAACAGCTTTTTTAATTGTAACGAACTTTAAAGTGCTTTAGCTCAGAAAAGTGAGAGAATAACATAAGTGCTTTATCACAGAAAAACAATCCCAGAGAGTTTCATCGCTTTCTGGGATTTTTAGGAGTGATTAGAATGTAGTTAAAGGCTATTTCATATCTATTATGTTTAATAATCTGCTTAGTTATGTTTTATCAGTATGTATAGCTTATTAATAAAATTAAATCGTCATATGTCATATTCTAATCCTCCTATTTACCTTAGAAAAAATAATCCCAGAGAGTTTCATCGCTCTCTGGGATTTTTGCTGGGAAATAAACTTTAGCCCAGCTTGAAATCTTCACAAAATAAAGATACTGTTGCAGCAGTTCCTTTACTTTACATGACATTTATGTACTGAGTTAAAAATAATACTACAGCAATTAAAATGGAAATTAAAACGGATCTTAATAACTTTTTCATTGTCTGTACCTCCTGCGTTATTTATCTTAATGGCAGGAGGAGTTTAAGTTCTTGCCATTAAGATAAAACCACAAGAGACTATTACATCCTTAGTGACTGCATCGTTAGAACTGCTACGACACAGCATTACACTCATGTAAAACCTAACGATGTTTTTAATTGGGAATATTTTAATAAATGTTTGTGTATATTTTGTGAAGATTTCTAAACAGTATAGCCTATTAAAAATAGGCATTAAAAAACCACCTCGGTTGTGACGAGATGGTTTAAATTACTTTCCTCATTTTGAAATTCCTCGTTTTTGATTTGATTAAAGTACTGTTACTGGCCATGCAGATTTAATAGTAATAATTAAAACTGCACATACGAAAAGTATTTTAAAAAGTTTTGAATTTAAAATTCTTTTCATCTTAATCACCTCCTTTACTTTGGTGATTACATTGTAACATAAAACGATACTAAAAATCTCTTAAATTTTCTTAAGCAGGAAAGTAATTTACTGGGTTACTTTAGCCCAGAAACGTGGGTGAACACCTCACTTTATTTTAGTTTATCCCAATTCCACTTTCATCGGTGAATTGGGATTTCTGTGCACTTTAGCACAGCATTCATTCTAACAACTCTTTAGAGAATTAAATCAAAAAGAAATACAATAGAGCCTACATGGATTTTCTATGTAGGCTCTATATTTTAGAAAGAAGGAAAGGAGAAATAAAGCGATGGGTAATAACTCACCACCAATCAGAGAATTTTCTACCAGAAAATTTAAGTATGGATTCTCTGCTAGACTATTTTATTGGGAACCGCCTCCAGGCGAATCAAAACCTCCTCCATAGTTTTACAAAAAACTTTAACCAAGAAAAACTATGAGAGGAGTTTAGAATGAAAAAACCAATAAAAATTTCTATTACAATTTTACTAGCTTTCACAATGGTGTTCACCAACCTCTTTAGCTCAGTACCAGAAGGTTTAATTAAAGATCTTTTTGGAAACACAGCAACAGAGGTACAAGCAGCTTCCAAAGATGATGAGAAACATGCAACAGGTCACAAGTTACATTCAAACACTGACATGGGAAAAACAGCAGTTGAAATTTTGGGACATAGTTCTTCAACACCATTCAGAAAGTTCTACATGCATGACGACGGTTTAGATGCAAACAAACGTGTAATTTGTGGTTACTCCGAGGGTAGAGGTCATCCCGGAGATAAATACAAAAAGACAATAGTTTTAGCAAAGAACTGGAAGAACGCTAAAAATGATAATGCTCTTTGGGGACATAATACTAAAAAAGTAGCAAAAGCCCTCAAATGGTTTTTCCACGATGTGGGTCCAGGAAATGCTTCTGCAAAACAGGCTTATTTTATTCAGACTTATGTTTGGGCAAAAACAATGGGTAGAAATTCTGACACCGCTTTAGAACAGCTTGCACGTAGTAAGAATTGGAAGCTTTCTGATTTGCATAAAATGGAAGACCAAGTGGAAGCACAGACTATTGATGGATGGATTGCTATTTATGAAAAAACTGGTGCGTGCGTTGCCGGTGATACTAAAAATGTTCACCAGCCTTACTTCAGGTGGTTTAGCGTGAGTCCTGAGCAAGGCAATGTTACTTCCAGCAAACAAAAAACTATTAAACGAAGTATTCCAATTGTTGTCAACAAAGTTGATAGTAGTACCAGTAATAAAACTCCTGTAAATGGTGTAGAAGTTAAGGCAACTCTTGCAGGTAAAAATTACTATGGTGTTACTGGGCAAAATGGTGGTAAACTCTCTGATGGTAATACAAATGTTAATACCACAAATGAGCAAGGTAAGATAAAGTTTTCGACAAGCCGACAGTTTATCGGAGAAGGTAAAGGAAGTGCTAAGTACATTGAAAACTGGGATGAACTTACAAAAGAGCAGCAGAACGATTACAAGAGTAAAGGCTACTGGTCTAGCAAAGCTTTAGCCAAGTCTGATGCAGATAAGCAAGCTGCAGACAACGCAGAAAAAGCAGCTAAAGCCAAATTAGACAAGTTTAAAGAAACATGGACTTTTACAGAGATCAAAGCCCCTGGGTACTTTTACAAAGTAGGTAACAAACCAAAATCAATTACCAAAACTGTAAATAAAGGGACTACAGAAATTAACATTACTTTTGATAACCATCCAAAGTATGGTAAGATCGAACTTCAAAAGGTAGTTGCTGAGGAGAATGGTAAGGAAGTTCCTTACTCAAAATCCTTTAGCCTAGAAAACGCTGTATACACAGTTAAAAAGGGCAGTAGCTACGATAGAGGGGAAGTAGTAGGCACAATTACTACTTCTAAAATTACCAAAGATGGTAAAACTGTTTATGCAGGTTCATTAGGAAATTTAACAATAGGTAAATACTTTGTTAAAGAGACTAAATCCCCAAATGGTTTTAATGTGGATGGTGATACCCATTCTTTCGAACTTATTGACAATGGTGGAGACACTCTTGTAACAAAAGTTACAAGTGGCAGTAAGATTGACAATACTACAATCAAGTCTGTAGAAACGCCAAAGACTGGAACTGTTTCCCTTAAGAAGTGGTTAAAGACTTTAGCCAAGGGTGAGGGTAGTGAGGAAACTATTGTAAGTGAGCCTAACATTAAGTTTACATTAAAAGCGGTAAATGGCATCAATGGCGACTCTGAGTATGTGAAGGGTGTTTCTAAAACCACTGGAGATGGTACAGGTGAAACTAAACTTGGTGAAATTACATGGAGCAAAGTGCCATACGGTACATACACCATTACAATGGACAAAGATCAGACTTTAGCCAAGAACATCACATTCATTGGACCAATCACTGTTTACGTTCAAGACGATGCAACTGACAAGTATCATGGCAACAACATTCAGCTTGGTTACGGGGTTGATGCTACTGGAAAACCAACTGACAGCTTAACCGTTGATGAAGAAACTCCAGCAGGAACAGTTGTGGTACACAAATCTAAAAGTAGTATAAGTAAAGACGGTGCAAAAGAGTATCACCCAGAGAAGGGTGCCTGGTTTCAAATTTTAGATGAAAATCAACAACAAATTGGTGATGCTTTCAAAACCAATGCAAATGGTTTTGCTAGAAGTAATCCAATCACAGAAGCGGGAACTTATTACTTAACACAGGTAAAAGGTAGCGCAAATCACGCTATCATGGAAGACCAGGAGTTTGTCGTAACAGAAGCTGATCTTAAAAAGGACTTCAAAGTCTTTGAATTCAACGTAGTCAATGAGTACGTAGGCGATCACATTCACATTAGTAAAAAGAAATTACCTTACGATGATAGCATTTCTAGCTACGTAGAAGACCAAAAAACACCAGAAGAAGGTGCAGTCTTCACAGTACTTGATGTTGCCAGAATGGGAGATACGGCCTTAAAACAGCTCATGAACAATGGTAAAGATTGGGACTCTGACAAACGTCAGGAGTTTATAAACTCCGTAGGCGATGCAGCTTTAGCCACGTTAACCACAAATGAGAATGGTGAAGCAGACGTGGACCTCGAAGCTACCTTAAACGATGACAATGAACCTGTCTATAAGATTGGTGAAAAAGGATACGTTTTGTTACAGACAAAAGGGGCAGATGGTTACGAGTTAAGTAATCCTTTACGTTCCCCAGAAAAACTCCCTAAACCATTAGAAGGAGAAGGAGAAGCTACGACTTCTGAAAACGGTATTTCCGAATCCACCAATGGGTACTATTTCACTTGGAGTGCAAATTTAACTAACAAGCAGAAACACCCAATGGCAATCGCTAAGTTTACAAAGTTAAAAACGACTATTGACGATAAAGGTCAAACAGCGACAGAGCCTGAAGTTGGTGCAAAGTTCAAAGTCATAAAGGCTGATGGTACTTATTTAAAGTACCAAGACGACAATGGAGTTTCCAAAGACGTTGAGTGTACAGCCAACAACAGCGGTGTGGTTTATGTACCATACCTGTCACGAGGAGTGTACAGTTTAGAACAGATTTCTGGCTCTGGTGTACATCAGAAAATTACTTTTGACATGGATGAAGGAACATTCGCTGTTAATCAGGAAGATTTATTTTATTCAGGCAATCAGATCGAAGCTTTAGCAAAGAACAACTATGATGGCATTGATAATAACCACGTTGTAGCGATTGCAAGCGAGAATAATGGTGAGATCACTGATGAAGAGTTACCAGTTTCAGTTAAGTTACTTAAAACCTCTTCAGACACTGGTACACCTTTAGCCAAGGCAGAGTTCACTCTGTACAAAAAGATTGATGGTGAATACAATGAAGTTGATCAATACTACACCGATGAAAATGGAGAACTCACAATTCAGGACTTACAATTTGGTAAGTACAAGATTAGGGAAACGAAAGCTCCTGATGGCTATTTAGCCACGGAAACCGACACCGGTAAAGAAACAGGGGACGAGGACTTTCCTTGGCAGGAAGTTGAATTTACTATTGACGAAAACCACGTTGTAGATGATAGTGGTGTACTTTATTTCACAAATAAAAAGGCTGATGGGGCAACCACTTTCACTTTTAAAGATTCACCTATCTTTGGTAAGATTGCTGTAAACAAGAGTGGTACAGTAATGACTGGGTTCTCAGAAAACGATGGTGGCTTTAACTATGCGAAGCAGAATTTAGCCGGAGCTAAATACGGACTGTACGCTAAGGAAGACATTATGGACGATAGTGGTAAACTAATCTGGGCAAAAGATACTTTGATTGATGAAAAGACAACTACAGGTACTGATGCAGTTTGGTTTACTAACGATGTATTAACACCTAGTGATAATTTCTACATTGGAAGTTATTACGTGAAGGAGTTGGAAGCACCAGCTGGTTTCGACATTGATGAAACTAAGCACGATGTTAATTTAACATGGCAGGCAGGCGCTAAAGATTCTGAAATCGGTGCATGGGAACCTGACGATGATGCAGAGTTCTCAGAACAAGGAAGTAAAGGTAAGAACTTTTTAGCACAGGGTTCAAAACTAAATCCTTACATTGTTAACGCTAAGAAAGTAGTTTTCACTTATGAGAAAGCACCAGAGGGAGTTGATGTGTGGGACGTTTCGGCTGATGGTATCAGTGATGATGTTAATAGTCCTAATGACGCTACCAGTGCTAGTACAGTTGTTCTCTGGCATGACCCGGAAGATTCAAATACCATTTACATTTCTAGTCAGAAGGCTGAGCAGGAGATTAAGTTTAATAAGCTTTCTTCTGAAATGTTTTACAAGTGTGCAAATCTGACAAGCGTTATTTTCTTCAATGTAGACACATCATACATTGTTAATGCAGATAAGATGTTTGCATACTGCACCTCTTTAACCAAGCTTGATTTGTCCAACTGGGACACACACAGATTGAATTCTACCGTACAGATGTTTGCAAACAGTTCTGTGCTTGAGAAGATTTACGTTGGTAATACAGACATGCACTATGAGGACGAAGCAGAAGCAGCAATAAGTTCTATCTATGTAACTCCAAAATACAATGGCTATCTTTACTATGATCCTGCGACAGACCAGACAACTCTGAAAGACCTAGAAGCAGAAATCACAGCTAAGGAAGAAGCACTCAAAGATAACAGTCTTAGTGAAGATGAGAAGACAAAGCTTAACGAAGAAAAGACCTTGCTTGAAGAGAACAAAGCGAGTGTAGAAGCAACACTTACTTCTAACAGATTTTCTATCGACAGTTTTAGCTACTCATTAATGTATGACAATGGTAATGCTCAGCAGCTCTCTACTACTGATGGTGTGGGTGTCCTTAATGATTTTACTATTTCCAACGGGGACATTGAGAGCTTTAGCCCAGAATACCCGAATTTCGGTGACCAATCTAATCGCTCTGGAGAACTTAAAGTAACAATTAAGTTAAAAGAAAGTTCTGAGTATTATAAGTACACTGACAAGGATGGTAATGGTAATCCGACAGGACTTCTTACTGTCACCGTTAATGTATTAGACCCTAACGATTTAAAATTTAATGTTGACGAGCACCCTTCTGCAACAGTAGAAGCAGAAGATGAGAGCTGGGGAATGTATCTGTCAGTTTTAAAGGCTGATTCTGGAGAAGCTGTGACACAAGCAGACGATAGCGAAACAGCAGACCCAACTGTAATGAATGATCTGGAAACCGGTTTAGGTAAAGCAGAGTTTACGGTATACGCTGCAACAGATTTGAAGAGTTACAACACTGATGAAAATGGTAATCCAATTACTGTTATCAAAGCAGGAACTAAGATTAAAACTATTCAGAGTATTGCCAAAGACGAGGACGATGGTGGTAGAGCAGGTACAGACTTGTTACCATTTGATTACTATGCCGCTGACAAGAATGCTGAAAATCTTTACAGAATTATTGAGACCAAAGCACCTGACGGTTATGCTATTGATAGTGCAGAAGCATACGTACCAAACATCAACTATCGGGGACTCAGTGCTGATGACATTTTAGACAAGCTCCAGAAAACGAATGGTGATAAGATAAAAGTTAAGTACAGTGCAGAGGATAAATCTTTTGCAATTGCGTTTACTTTCTTCGACACAAAAGCTCCAACCATTACAAAGGACTGGGGTAGAGAAGGTACTAAGGAGTTCGTAGAGGAGAGCAAACGTCCTGATCATTTAACAATTAGGATGTACAAGGACAGGGCTAAGACACAGCTCTACAAAGAGATTACTCTAACCAAAGATGGATGCTGGTCATACACTTTTGATGAGGATGTTGACCTTAGTAAGTTCTACTATGAGGAGGATACATCTAACTTCCCAAAGAATGTCAAGATTGACAAGAGTGACTACGAAGAAGGTTACTATGTTAACAAAAAGAATAATTCAGTGAAGTTCTACAACATTTGGGATAAACCAGACGATCCAAAAGTAGTTCTCTCAATTCACAAAACGTGGAAGGACAACGACAATGCCTCCGGCAAACGACCAAGAGAGATTTTAGTGACGCTGTACCAGAATGGTGTAGCTATTAAGAAAGATGTAAAACTTAACGAATCCAACAACTGGACATACGAAATGCCAGAAAACGAAGCACTTTCACAGTACGATGACTTCGGTGTCAAGAATGTCTACAGGTGGGAGGAGGACAGCGATTCACTTGGTGAAGACTACGAGTTAGTTTCTCAAGAAACAACTACAACAGAGTCCACACAGTACATTTATATGACAACAGAGTTAGTAAATGCATACTCGAAATACACAACAGCTTCTGTCAGAAAGAGCTGGGACGACGAGAAGAATCTGTATGGACAAAGACCTAAAGACATTAAAGTGCATTTACTTGCAGATGGTAAACAGGTTGATAAGTTCACTCTCGAAGTCGCTAACGCAGATGGAACTGTTTCAAACAAAGATGTCACTAATGGAGAAGTTACACTGAACGAGAAAAATGCATGGAGTGCTAAGGCTATTAATTTAGACAAGTACAAAGGCAAAGACAAAATTCAGTACACTTGGGAAGAGGTAGATGTTGGAGATGGCTACAAGTTAACAGCTAACACAACAACGCTTGAAAACGAGGACGAAGCGAATGAGACTTTCATTACAAACCTTACTAACAAGTACACACCTGCGTATGGTAGTGTAAAGGTTTCAAAAGTAATCCCAGTTTCTTCCTTAGACTTTAGACATGGTGATATTACCTTTAAGTTCGACTTAACCGGTGAAACCATTCATGGAACGCAAGCTAAGGACAGTAAGTCTGTGACCTTTAGCCAAGATACCCTCTCCGACAAGGAAAGTGTTGTTACCATTAATGGAAAGCAGTACTTGAAGTTAAGTGTTACTTTCAATAACCTCGATTGGGGTGACTACAGAGTAACAGAATCAGGATCTGAAAGCCGTTACCAGTTCGATTCAATTGATGGTCTGAAGAATGCCACAATAGGAAAAGATGCAAAAGGTAACTCTTACATTAGCTTCACAGTAAACAAAGATTTGCACGAGTTTACAGGAACATTCCACAACCGAACAATTCCTGCTTCGGTTAAGATTGTGAAGTACGGTAAGAGCGGTATTAAGAAGCTCAAAGGCGTAACCTTCAAGATTGAAAAGATCAAAGGAGACAGCAGAGAGCTAATCAAGTCAGCTACAACTGGAGATGAAGGTGAGGTTCTCTTTGACGATTTAGCCCCAGGTGATTACGAGATTACCGAGACGAAAACACTTAAAGGATACACTCTCCTGAAAGAGCCTATCAAAGTTACATTACCTTTAACAATGACCAAAGAAAGGGCAGAAGAGTTAAAGGCAGACACAAGTAAGGCAGTCTACGACAGTGAAAAGAAACTTTACTATTTCTATAGTGTTTCCTACAAGGTTGACAACGATGCCGGTTTTGAAGTACCACATACAGGTTTCAAAGACAATCTAAAGACATACCTGCCACTAATCGCAGCTATGATTATGATAGTTGGAACAGAGATTTGGGTATGCATTGGTAGAAAGAAACCAAAGAAGAGAGCTTAAGAGAAAACCTAAAAAGCAAAGAAAAGAGCTTAATTAATTTTCTTGGCTTTAGCAAAGACGAAAGTGTCAGAGCTTTAGCCAAGAAATAATCCCGAAGAGTTTCATCGCTCTCCGGGATTTTGAGGATTAGAATATTCTAAAGGAGATTTAGCGGACGAAAGCTAAAACTCCTGCAAATAAGTGATTTAGTTAGGATAGGGCTAAGACTATTCTACATTATAATGTACTTATCCATCTTGACTTAATATTTATTGTTTACTTTTATGTTATATTTTTATATATGTTTTTACGCAAATATATGTCTGTATTATACAAGAAATCATATTTATTATACTTATTAGTAAAATTAAATTTTCGTATGTCATATTCTAATCCTCCTACACTACATTGTCATTAATAATGCAGAATAGGAGACTATTCATAACTAAATCTCTTGTATAATAACATATCTTTATCAATAACACAAGCTTTATTTACTTGACTTTTTTGATATTTTTGTTATTATATAAATGATAAGTGATTGAATTGATGGGCTAAGTCTTTTCTATTTACTTATCTAGCTTGGCTAAAGCTGTTGGTGGTTACTGACAGCTTTTTTAATTGTAATTAAAATCAGGCTTTAGCAAAGACGAAAGTGTCAGAGCTTTAGCCAAGAAATAATCCCGAAGAG
>OLPG01001370.1_pt1 | contig 20617 bp, 16 predicted proteins | sample 1672311 | NCBI WGS metagenome assembly OLPG01 (sample SAMEA3136670, study PRJEB25190) | human gut metagenome | biome: human gut; feature: human-associated habitat; material: faeces | place: Austria | collected 2013 | reverse complement strand
TCCAGCAGGAAATCCGCAAAAGAGAGCATTACGAGAAACCAAGCGTTCGTCGTAAAAAGAAATCTGAAGCCGCAAGAAAACGTAAATATAATTAATTGTGCGCAAAAATCCCTGGCAGTCTGTCAGGGATTTTTATCATAATAGGGAAAATTTTATAAGGAAAATTTCATAGGGAAAAATTCATAAAGAAAGATTCATAAAGAAAAAACTATACGGAAAAATTTTAGAGAAAATCAGGGGAAGGAAGTAATCTTGAAACCAGAGAACAACAAAAAACTGAAAGAAAAGAAAAACTGGATCCTGTTACTGTTAAAGAAGATCGCCAAGCTGCTCTTTAACAGGATATTTTATGTAGCAGTTGCCATTCTTGTCCAGTTTGGATGGATCATGATGATGGTAATGCGTCTGGCAACTTTTTCAAAGTATGTGGACGTACTGCTTAAGCTGGTAGGAATTGTAATCGTATTATGGATCCTGAATAAAGAAATAAATCCATCGTACAAGCTGGCCTGGACGATTCTGATCCTGGTTCTGCCGATCCTTGGAGTGGTTTTGTATCTTGTATTCGGACGTTCCAGAATTGCTGCGATCATGCAGCAGCATTTTGAACAGAGGATTGAGGAAAGCAGGGACTATCTGCAGGATCGGCCTGAGACAAGAGAGAGGCTGGAAAAGATGGACCCGTCAGCGGCAAATCAGTCCAGGTATATTTCGGATATTTCCAGATTTCCGGTTCATGAGAATACGACAGCGGAGTATTTTCAGGTTGGAGATGATATGTTTCCGGTGCTGGTGCGGGAGCTGAAACAGGCGAAGAAATATATTTTTATTGAATATTTTATTATCAATGACGGTATAATGTGGCAGACGATTCTGCATATTCTTGGGAAAAAGGCTGCTGAGGGAGTGGATGTCCGGCTGATCTATGATGGTTTTGGATGTCTGACGACTCTGCCTCATAAGTATTATGAAGAACTTCGAAAGAAGGGGATTGCCTGTCAGGTGTTTAATCCGTTCCGGCCATTGCTGAATATCATCCAGAATAACCGTGATCACAGGAAGCTGTGTATTATAGATGGCTGGGTTGGATTTACCGGTGGGATCAATCTGGCGGATGAATATATTAATCAGAAGGAGCGTTTCGGGCACTGGAAAGATACAGCCGTGATGCTTAAAGGTGAGGCGGTCTGGAATATGACTGCTATGTTTCTTCATATGTGGGCGGTGGTGAGCCGGTCAGATGAAAGTATTGATTATGAGACTTATTTTCCTCACAGATATCATGGAGAGGAATTTGAAAGTGATGGATTTATTCAGCCGTTTTGTGATACTCCGCTGGATGAAGAGATCGTCGGTGAGGATGTTTATCTGAATATCATAAATAAAGCAAAGGATTATGTTTATATCTGTACGCCTTATCTGATCATTGATAATGAGATGATGACAGCGTTGTGTCTGGCTGCCAAGAGTGGCGTGGATGTGCGGATTATGACGCCGGGGATTCCAGATAAGAAGCTGGTGTTTCTTCTGACACAGTCTTATTATAAGCAGCTGCTGGAAGCCGGGGTAAAGGTTTATGAGTATCAGCCGGGATTTCTGCATGCGAAGTCGTTTGTGTGTGATGATGAGATCGGAGTGGTCGGTACGATCAATCTGGATTACAGGAGTCTGTATCTGCATTTTGAGGATGGTGTGTGGATTTATAAGAACCGGGTGATCCAGGATATCAAGGATGATTTTGTGCAGACGATGGAGTATTGTCATCAGGTTGACCTGGATTTCTGTCTGAACAGGAGTCTTGGGGTGCGGATGATGCAGAATATTTTCAGGGTGTTTGCGCCGATGCTGTAGGCAGGATATAAATGCGGGCAGAATATAAATACAGATAGAATATAAATGCAGGCAGAATATAAATGCAGGCAGAATTAAATATAGGCAGAATGTTAAGGGTAGATGTAATGTATTGATGAGAAGAGGTGTACATTACATCTATTTTTATGTGATCAAAATGAGAAAAACAGGAAGACTGTATTTGCAGATTATCTTTCAGTAACCGGAGATGCAGGCATATTTTTTTAAAGATGCTTTTATAATAGAGTAGAATATATCTGCCGGAGTGGGAAAGATGGCAAAAAAGTGGATTTCATTGATATGTGTTTGGGTAATGGTGGTTACGATATTTCTGATGCCGTTAACAGTCAGGACGGTCGGGGCGCAGAGTGATTCTGGAAATGAAGCTGTACAGGAGGAGGGAAGCCAGCAGACAGGAAATGCAGATCTGATTCAGGCACCTTCCGGGGTGTTGATGGAGGCTCAGACGGGGACGGTGATTTTTGGGAAGGATAAGGATACCAGGCGGAGTCCGGCGAGCATTACGAAGATTATGACTTTGATTCTGATTTTTGACGCGCTGGAAAAGGGAAGTCTGAAGATGGATGATACCGTCATAACCAGTGCCTATGCGAAATCTATGGGCGGTTCGCAGGTGTTTCTGGAAGAGGGAGAGACGCAGACGGTTGAGACGATGATCAAGTGTATTGTGGTTGCTTCGGGGAATGATGCGAGTGTGGCGATGGCTGAGCATATCTGCGGGAGTGAGCAGGAGTTTGTGCGGCATATGAATGAGCGGGCAGCGGGGCTTGGAATGAAGAATACGAATTTTGAGGACTGCTGTGGGCTGACGGATTCTGCAAATCATTATACGACAGCGGAGGATATTGCGATCATGAGCCGGGAGCTGATCACGAAGTATCCGAAGATTTTGGAGTATTCGTCAATCTGGATGGAGAATATTACGCATGTGACCAGGCAGGGGAGCAAGGAGTTTGGGCTGACGAATACGAATAAGTTGCTGCGCAGTTATGAGGGGTGCGTGGGGCTTAAGACGGGGAGTACCAGTCTGGCGAAGTATTGTCTCAGTGCGGTGGCGCAGAGGAATGGGATTACGCTGATCGCGGTGGTGATGGCGGCACCGGATTATAAGGTGCGGTTTAAGGATGCGGCGGCGATGCTGAATTATGGGTTTTCGAGGTGCAGTCTTTACATAGATGAGAGGATGCAGGAATTGCCGGAGGTTCCGGTGAAGAGGGGGAAGGAGAAGGCAGTTTCGCTGGTTTATGAGGAGCAGTTTCGGTATCTGGATGTGAGTGGGGGGAATATTGGGAAGGTGGAGAAGAAGCTGAGGATTCACCGGGAAGTGGAGGCACCGGTGGAGGAGGGGAGTCAGGCGGGGGAGATGATTTATTCGGCTGATGGGAAGGAACTTGGGAGAGTGCGGGTTCTTTATGCGAGAAGTGTGGGGGAAGTGACGTATCTGGACTGTCTTAAGGATATAGTAAAGAGTTTGTAAATAAGAGTACGAGGGACGCTCAGAAACATATTTTATTTTGTGTGCGGTTTCGGGGCCTAAGATATTCTAAGCCATCAGAAATCTGCTAAGGGCATGAGCCGTCTTGTCAAACTCGCTCCGTTGCAAACTTCGCTCAGACAGTGATGCAGCCGGCTCATAACGCAGATTTCTGATGCCTAAGAATATCTAAGACCCCTGCAAATGCACACAAAATAAAATATGTTTCTGAGCTGATACTGAAAGTTGTAATGTCCTTTTTGCGCTCATATTTTTTGGAAAAAAATTTTGGCCTTTTCTTATAATTTTTGACAAAAGATACCGGTTGGTTGTATAATAAAACCCAAATGGGTATTGAGGGAAATAAAAACAGATAAAGGAAGGTATTTACTATGAAGGAAATACGCACAGAGGACGCAGTAGGACAGGTTCTGTGTCATGATATTACACAGATTATCAAGGATGTAAAAAAGGGAGTTCTTTTTAAAAAAGGGCATGTGATAAGAGAAGAAGATATTCCGCTGTTACTTTCAGTAGGAAAGGAACATTTATATGTATGGGAGAAGAAGGAAGGGATTCTTCATGAAAATGAAGGTGCAGAGATTCTTTATGAGATCTGTGCCGGAGATTCTGATGCCATGCATGGTTCTGATATTAAAGAGGGAAAGATTGAACTGATCGCAGATATTGATGGTGTGCTGAAGATTCGCAGGGATGCGCTTGTGGCAGTGAATTCTCTGGGTGAGATGATGATCGCCTCACGTCATGGAGATTTTCCGGTGAAGAAGGGAGATAAGCTGGCAGGTACCAGAATTATTCCTCTGGTAATTGAGAAGGAAAAGATGGATCGTGCCAGAGAGGTGGCAGGAGATCAGCCGATTTTCTCTATTCTTCCTTATAAGAAGAAAAAGGTGGGTATCGTGACGACCGGAAGTGAAGTGCAGAAGGGATTGATCAAGGATACATTTACTCCTGTGCTGAAGGATAAATTTGCCAGATTTCCGTCTGAGATTCTGGGACAGACGATGCCGGGAGATGATATGGAGCAGATCACCGCGGATATCCTGAAGTTTATTGAGGATGGTGCTGATGTGGTTGTATGCAGTGGTGGTATGAGTGTGGACCCTGACGACAGAACGCCGGGAGCGATCAAGGCCACAGGAACGAGAATTGTTTCTTATGGTGCACCGGTTCTTCCGGGAGCGATGATGCTGGTTTCTTATTATGAGAAAGATGGAAAGCAGATTCCGATCCTTGGACTGCCAGGATGTGTTATGTATGCGAAGAGTACGATTTTTGACCTGCTTCTTCCGAGACTGATGGCAGATGATGAGATTACAGCAGATGAGATTAATCATCTGGGAGAGGGCGGACTCTGTCTGAACTGTGATGTCTGTACCTTCCCAAATTGTGGATTTGGAAAATAAAAGTTGAGTTGCGTGGTGAAGCGGATACTTTTATTTGTCTGATAATGTGATGTGTACTGACTGGTAATAATAAATAATGAATAAGGGAAAAATGCATGAAAAGATTCAAAACTGTACATTATACGGTTCATTCAGATAAAATAAAGGATGCCAGAGGAGTCAGATTTGCAGTACTGGCGGATCTTCACGGTGTGGAGTTTGGTCCTGATAATAAAAGACTTATTGAGGCGATTGATAAATACAGACCGGATGGGATCCTTGTTGCAGGGGATTTGATCGTGAGGAATGATCGTAAGACTATGGAAACGGCGGCATTTCTTTTGAAACAGCTTGTCCGGCAGTATCCGGTTTATTATGTGCTGGGAAATCATGAGTATAAGGTGTACAGAAGTAATCCCGAAGAGAATGAAATGGCAGAGGATTATCAGGAATATGAGAGGGAATTGAGAGCAGCAGGAGTTCATATGCTGCATAATGAGTCCGGTGAACTGTGGATTGGGAAAAACCGTGTGGTTGTTCACGGGCTGGAAATTCCTTTGATTTATTATAAGAAGCCATTTTCTCCGAAGCTTCATATAGAAGAAGTTCGGGAGCTGATCGGGGAGCCGGAGGGGGATTCGCTGAATGTTCTGCTGGCACATAGTCCAAAGTATGGAAATACTTATTTTGACTGGGGTGCGGATCTGATTCTGAGTGGTCATTATCATGGAGGGATTGTAAGGTTTGGCAGGCGCAGAGGTTTGCTTTCTCCGCAGCTGCAGCCATTTCCGGCGTTTTGCTGTGGGGATTTTCACAAGGGAAATCAGCATATGCTGGTGAGTGCAGGGATTGGAGAACATACGATTCCTGTAAGGATTCATAATCCAAGGGAGTTGCTGATCGTAGATGTCAGGCGGTAACATGAAATATATTTGAAAGGGAAAGTACGGCACTATGGGTATTCCGGTAAAGCTGGAAGTGTTTGAGGGTCCTTTGGATCTGTTGTTGCATCTGATTGAGAAAAATAAAATAGATATTTATGATATTCCGATCGTGGAGATTACGGATCAGTATATGGAATATATTCATGCCATGGAGCGGGAAGACCTGGGGATCATGAGTGAGTTTATGGTTATGGCGGCTACGCTTCTGGATATCAAGTGCAGGATGCTTCTTCCGAAGGAAGTTAATGAGGAAGGCGAGGAAGAGGACCCGAGAGCGGAACTGGTGGAGAAGCTTCTGGAATATAAGATGTATAAATTTATGTCTTATGAACTGAAGGATAAGATGGATGAGGCTGCCAATGTGTTTTTTAGGGAGGCAACGATTCCGGAGGAGGTTTCGCAGTACAAGGAGCCTGTGGACCCGCGGGAACTGCTGGTGGGGATGACGCTGGAGAAGCTGAATGCGATCTATAAATCTGTGATTCGGAGGCAGGAGGATAAGATTGACCCGATCCGAAGTAAATTTGGTACGATTGAGAAGGAGGAGGTAAGTCTGTCGGATAAGATGCTGGAGGTCCGGGAGTTTGCGAGAGAGCACAGGAAGTTTAGTTTCAGGAATCTTCTGGAGCGCCAGTGTTCGAAGGTGCAGGTGATCGTTACGTTTTTGTCGATTCTGGAGTTGATGAAAATGGGTCATATTCATGTGCAGCAGGAGGAGTTGTTTGATGATATTTCGATTGAGGTGCAGACAGATCCGGAAAGCTGGAAGAATCTGACAGAGTTTGCAGAGGAAGGATAAACAGTGCCTGGTGTATGGCGGGAGCCGGGTTTTGCGGTGACACTGTATCGGATGTGAAACAGCAGGATAAGAAGAAAGAGGAAAGGGCAGGAATGACGAGTGAAGATTAAGGAGACAGAAGCAGCGATAGAAGCCATTCTTTTTGCCATGGGAGATTCTGTGGAATTGTCGCAGATTGCGAAGGCGATTGGTGTGGATGAGAGTACAACAGAGAAGATGCTCCATAATATGATGGATCGTTATCAGGAAGAGAACAGAGGAATTCAGATCATTGAGCTGGAACATTCTTTTCAGATGTGTACGAAGAAGAAGTATTATGAATATCTGGTCAATATTGCCCTGCATCCGCAGAAGCCTGTGCTTACGGATGTTATGCTGGAGACGCTTTCGATCATTGCCTATAAGCAGCCTGTGACGAAGGCGGAGATTGAGAAAATCCGTGGGGTGAAATGTGACCATGCCATTAATAAGCTGGTGGAGTACAGCCTGATCCGGGAGCTGGGAAGGCTGGATGCACCGGGGCGTCCGATCTTGTTTGGGACGACGGAGGAATTTCTGAGGTGCTTTGGCGTTCAGGATCTGGATGAACTGCCGGTGCCTGATCCGGTTCAGATGGAAGATTTTAAGGCTGAGGCAGAGGAAGAGATTCAACTTAAACTGGATGTATAACAAAATGTAGATGGCTTTGCAGGTGGAGTATCCTTTGGTTTTGGAATTGTTATGGAAATGCATGAGAGGAAAACTGTGATAGCTCTGCTGATTAGTTATCGTGTTTTGGGTAATTGCTGTTATAATGAGACGGAAGGATGTACAGGAAGGAGAAAGTGAGTTATGCCAACCACATATGCACATGATTTATTTGGAAAAGAGGTATACAGGAGACTGCCGGCGGATATGAAGGCTGTGATCCGCAGACATGGGGAGCTTTACAGGATCGGGCTGCATGGGCCGGATATTCTGTTTTACTATATGGTGTCCAAGAATCCAGTTTCTCAGTTCGGAGTGCAGATGCATAAAGAGAAGGCGAAGGCGTTTTTTGAAGAGGGAATGCGCCAGGTCAGACGGAATAAGGATGAGGCTCTTCTTGTATATCTTCTTGGTTTTGGATGTCATTATATGTTGGATTCTGCGTGTCATCCTTATGTGAATCAGATGGCAGATGAGGGTGTGGTGCCGCATATTGTGCTGGAGAAGGAGTTTGATCGTGTTCTTATGGAAGAGACGGGAAAAGATCCGGATCATTATTATCCTGCCTGTGGGATCGTGCCGAAGATGAAATATGCCAGAATAATCCACAGGGCGATTCCGCTGGTGCGTACGGGGAATATTTTTATTTCTCTGAAGATGATGAAGTTTCTTACGAATTTTATGGTGTGCGATGACCATGGAAGGAAAAGAAGAATTGTGGGAAAATGTCTCAGTTTTGGTGGAAAGTCCATAGGCTCTATGATTGAGCATTTTATGACGGAGGGGCCGGTTGCTGAAGCAGAGAAGCCGATGCCAAAGCTGAAGGAACTTTATGAAGATGCGATTCCGGAAACTGTGGAGTATCTGAAGGAGCTGTATACTTTGAGAGAAGGAAGCTACCGTCTGAGTGCCAGATGGAACAGAACTTATAATGGTTAATTTTAACCGAATCAGGCAAGGAGCGAGGAGAATGCTTTGATCTGATTGAGTAACAGACATATTTCGGACATGCAGGCATAGATTATTTTATAGGACATATGGAATGTAAAAAATCTGGTGCCTGTGAGGTGGAGTATGAAAATAAGACATATTGCCGCTGTCAGTACCCTGACGGCGGTATTTTTGTTTACGCAGATCTGTGCTGTGGTATGGGGAGAAGCAGTGCGGGAAGTACCGGAGAGTGTGAGGGTGTTGGATAATGCAGTGCAGGAGCCGGGGAGACTGGGGCAGGGCTTACAGGAAATGGGGCAGAAGATTCCGCAGGTTGTGGATATGATCCCTACGTCTGTGGAAGCGGAAAGACTGTATTCGCTGTCGGCAGTGTTGATGGACGGGGATTCCGGCAGGGTGCTTTATGAGAAAGATGGGGAGGCTGCCAGGGCGAATGCGAGTACAACGAAGGTGCTGACCTGTATTGTGGCGCTGGAGAGTTCGCCCGGGGATGATTATGTGCAGGTCTCGAAGAATGCGGCATCTCAGCCGGAGGTAAAGCTTGGGATCCAGCCGGGGGAGCAGTATTATCTGGAGGATTTATTATATTCGCTGATGCTGAAAAGTCATAATGATACGGCGGTCGCGATCGCGGAGCATTGTGGTGGTTCTGTGGAAGGGTTTGCGCGGATGCTGAACCGTAAGGCGAAGCAGATCGGGTGTACGGATACGTATTTTATTACACCGAACGGGCTGGATGCCACGGACAGTACGGGGACACATCATACGACTGCGAGGGATCTGGCGTTGATCATGCGTTATGCCATTCGGAATAAAACGTTTCTGCATATTGCTCAGACGAGAGACTATACGTTTTCGGAGCTGACAGGGAAGCGGAGTTTTTCAGTTCATAATGCCAATGCGCTTCTGGATATGATGGACGGGGTTCTTGCGGGAAAAACGGGCTATACTTCTCAGGCGGGATACTGTTATGTATGTGCCTGGGAGAAGGATGGAAAGACATTTATCGTCAGTCTTCTGGGATGTGGATGGCCGAATCATAAGACGTATAAGTGAAGCGATACCACATTGCTGTTGAATTATGGTGCGGGGAATTATGATTATAAGACCTGCTGGAAGGAACCGCAGACGGAGAGGATTCTGGTGGAAGAAGGAGTGGAAGGAAACCAGAAGATCGGAGAGCAGGTTTATCTGAGAGGAAAGTGTACGATTACTGCGGAAGATAAGGAGAAGGAAGTTCTGATGAAACAGGGAGAGGCAGTGACGTGCCGGACAGAACTGCCGGAGAGTGTGGAGGCACCGGTATTAAAAGGGGAAAAACTGGGAAGGATTGCCTATTATCTGGATGGAAAACTGATTGCTTCTTATCCGGTTTATGCGGAGAAATCTGTGGAAAAGATAAGTTTTCGATGGTACACACAGAAAGTATTTCATGACTTTTTTCACTGAGATCATGATTTTTTTCACTGAGAAAATGCTATGAGGTGACAGGAGTGACTTGTTCAGTAATAGAATTGTCTGGTGAAATCATAGAAAAAAACTATCAGTTCGATGAATCAATTTAACCAAATCAAGTAAGTCCCCTGCTTCAATTGCGAAAAGCAATAAGCAGTGGGTGGGGACTTGCTTGTATCAGGAGGCGTGCAAGCGCCTTCTGATAAACTGCGGAGCAGTTATTTGGTTATGAGCAAGTAGCGAAGCGGATTGCGAATATCCGCTTGACTGATTTAAAGGGTTGCTATATAAAAGTAATGTTGCTATAATAATTTTTAACAGTCGGCATTGATTCATTTATGGTATTAGTTGATTGATTGCCGTTCGTGAATATTTTACAGCAGTTCCGAAAGTGTAACCTGTCCGGAGCTGTTGAAGGAAAGACAGAGGAAAGAGATATGAATCAGTTAGAAATACTCAGAGAGAGCCTTGGACAGTGTGATGAGATCATTCTGGATGCGCTTATCATGCGAAACAGAATTGTAGAGGACATCATGGCATATAAAGAAGCCAACGGACTTCAGATCTTACAGCCGGAGCAGGAAGCAAAGCAGAAAGAATGGCTTGAGAACAGAATGGAAGGCAGACGTCACAAAGATGAGGTAGCAGATGTATTTGACTGCATCCGCACCAACAGTAAACGTATTCAGGCAAGAAAGCTTTTCAACTACAATATTGTACTTATCGGTTTCATGGGCGCAGGAAAATCTACAATTTCTGATTTCCTTAAGAACGTATTTGCCATGGATGTCGTAGAGATGGATCAGATCATTGCAGAGAGACAGGGAATGAGTATTTCTGATATTTTTGAGACATACGGAGAGCAGTATTTCCGTGACCTTGAGACAAATCTGCTGATCGAGATGCAGTCCCGCAGCAATGTGGTAATCTCCTGTGGCGGTGGTACTCCGATGAGAGAATGTAACGTAGTGGAGATGAAGAAGAACGGACGTGTTGTCCTTCTTACTGCGAAACCAGAGACAATTCTTGACCGTGTCAAAGACAACCATGACCGTCCGCTGATCGAGAATAACAAGACCGTTCCGTTCATCGCAGAACTGATGGAGAAACGCCGCGCCAAATATGAGGCAGCAGCCGATATCATTATCGAAACTGACGGCAAGAACGAACTGGAAATCTGCGAAGAACTGGTTCACAGACTTCGTACTATGGATGAGAAATAATTTATGAAAAAAGACCGCCTTACGGTGGTCTTTTTTTAACTCGTTTTATAATCCCATTCTTTCTGCGCCTGCTCGATCACATATTTCTTAAAGGCTTCCACAACCGGCGGGTGATAGACATCTTTGAGCATTGCCATATAGAAGTTTCGCTGCCAGCTCGGAGAGATGAGTGGGAGGATTTTTACATTCAGGGACTGCAGGATCGGGATATTTGGTGCGACGCAGATGCCGAACCCGTTGGAGACGAATCCTGCGGCGACCTGATCTTCGTCAATCTCATAGGCGACATCCGGTGACTGACCGATGCATTCAAAAAGTCCGTCAATGATCTGTCTCAGACCGCTTCTTTTCTTAAATATGATCTGTTTATAAGGAATGGTATCCTCCAGCCGTACTTCATCTTTTGCCGCCAGCGGGTGATCCAGAGGTACGATTACAACCAGCTCCTGTCTGGCAACCGGGATAAACTCGATCAGAGGCTCATTATCAAGTTTGGAACAGAACCCCAGATCATATTTCTTTTCTTTTAATCCGTTTAGAATATCAGATGTTAAAACTTTGTCACAATACAGGTTAAAATCAATCTTTTTCGCTGGATTTTCTGCAAGAAACCCTCTCATGATCTTCGGAAGAAAATCAATTCCCAGAGTACGCAGGAATGCAACGTCAATACATCCCTCACCTTTACCGGCCAGCTTCAGGCTGTTTACAGACGAGTCCAGACGGTTTAATACTTCTTCTACATCTTTCAGGAAAACTTTTCCATATTTGGTAAGTGTCACATTTCTTCCGTTCTTTTCAAACAGTTTTACTCCCAGTTCTTCTTCCAGAGTAGAGATCGCATAGCTTAAAGAAGGCTGGGTGATCGCCAGAATATCAGCGGCTTTTGTATAATGTTCAATATGTGCCAGTGTGGAAAAGTACCGCAGATGATACAGGTTCATAAAAAAACTCCTTTCTCAGATGTGTATTCTCAGTAACTGTTTCATTGTTACAGTGATTGCTGTAGTTATTTTTCCGATTTTCAGTCTGTATGGCAAAGAAATAAGCCGCCGGTATGTTTTCAGACGAAAAATTTTTCAGACCGCTTCTTTGATATCTCATTGATAAGAGCCGGATTATAGTTACTTTTGCACAAATACTCCGCACTGTATTTGTTATATAAGCATATTATACCATGATGTATTGAAAAAATCTATGGATTCGAGGGGTAGAACCAATTTGTTTTATATTTAACAAAGATATATAATGCTTATATCAAAAAGATACAAAATATTATCAAAATAAATAGAAAAATTATGCGATTTTATCAGGAGGACAAAAAGATGTCAAAAGAATTTCCAATTACAATCAGTTCCTGGACACTGGGAGATCAGTGCAAATTTGAAGACAGAGTGATCGCTGCAAAGAACGCAGGATACGAAGGAATCGGCCTTCGTGCAGAAACTTATGTAGATGCGTTGAATGAGGGACTTTTTGACAAAGACATTCTTGCTATTCTGGACAAACATGGTATGAAAGTAACAGAGGTTGAGTACATCGTACAGTGGGCAGAAGAACACAGATCTTACGAACAGAAATACAAAGAACAGCTCTGCTTCCATATGTGTGAATTATTTGACGTAAAACAGATCAACTGTGGTCTGATGGAAAACTACTCCGTAGAATATACTGCTCAGAAATTAAGAGAATTATGCCAGAGAGCAGGAAAATACATCATCGGTGTTGAGCCAATGCCATACAGCGGAATCCCGGATATGAAAAAAGGCTGGGCAGTTGTAAAAGCAGCGGACTGTGAAAATGCAAAACTGATCATGGATACCTGGCACTGGGTAAGAGCCAATCAGCCGATCGACCTCTCCGTACTCGAAGATATCCCGGCAGACAAGATCGTATCTATCCAGATCAACGATGTATGGGAAAGACCATACGCAACAACCATCTTAAGAGACGAATCCATGCATGACCGTCTTGCACCAGGAACAGGAATCGGATGCACAGCAGACTTCGTGAAGATGGTAAAAGAAAAAGGAATCAAGCCAAATGCAATCGGCGTAGAAGTAATCAGCGATGCAATCCTTGCAAAAGGACTGGAATATGCTGCAAACCATACATATGAGAACACAAAGAAAGTGCTTGAAGAAGCATGGCCGGAAGTACTTCAGTAAGTATCTGACGGATAAACCGACAGATTAAAGGATCAGGCAGAAACCTCCGCGCCTGCCTGATCCCAAAAAGAAATACCGAACAATATAAAACGTAAACGTAACAGTATATAAAAATGTAACAGTATATAAAAACGTAGCAGTTTATAAATAAGAATCCGAAAGAAAAGGAGAACGCCACATGAAATTTAATGCAATGTTCCAGCCGATCAATATCGGACCAATGACAGTAAAGAACCGTTTCGTAGTTCCGCCAATGGGAAACAACTTTGCAAACACAGACGGAAGCATGAGCGAACAGTCTGTAGCTTATTATCGTGAAAGAGCAAAAGGCGGTTTCGGTCTGATCACAATCGAAGCAACCGTAGTCCATAAAGGTGCAAAAGGCGGCCCGCGCAAACCTTGCCTTTATGATGATTCCACAATCGAAAGCTTCCGCAAGGTAGTAGATGCCTGTCATGCAGAGGGCGCAAAAGTTTCCGTACAGCTTCAGAACGCAGGTCCGGAAGGAAATGCAAAGAATGCAGGCGCACCGATCGAGGCAGCTACAAGCATTCCGGCAGACTGCGGAAGAGATACACCGAAGGAAGTTACAACTGAAGAAGTTTACGAACTGGTAAAAGGCTATGGCCTCGCAGCAAAGAGAGCCATGGAAGCAGGCGTAGATGCAGTTGAGATCCATATGGCACACGGCTATCTGGTAAGCACTTTCCTTTCCCCAAGAACAAACAAGAGACTGGACGAGTTCGGCGGTTCTTTTGAGAACAGAATGCGTTTCTCCCGTCTGATCATCGAAGAAGTAAAGAAGATGACAGAAGGAAAAATCGCAGTTCTTGCCAGAATCAACAGCTGCGACGAAGTACCTGGCGGTCTTGATGTGCATGACAGTGCTGCAATCGCTGCATATCTGGAAAGCTGCGGACTGGATGCCATTCATGTATCCCGGGCCGTTCATATCCGTGATGAATTTATGTGGGCGCCGACAGTGACACACGGTGGTTTCTCCGCTTCTCAGGTAGAAGAGATTAAACGTGCCGTATCTATCCCGGTGATCACAGTCGGACGTTATACAGAGCCACAGTTTGCTGAATTAATGGTAAAAGAAGGACGCTGCGACCTGGTTGCATTCGGACGTCAGAGTCTTGCAGATCCGCATATGCCATTAAAAGCACAGGAAGAAAGACTCGAAGATATGATCCCATGTATTGCATGTCTTCAGGGATGTGTGGCAAATATGTATGCAGGAAACCCGATCTGCTGTCTTGCAAACCCGTTCCTCGGACATGAATCTCAGGAGATCGCTCCGGCAGAAAAGGCTAAGAAAGTAATGGTAATCGGCGGCGGTGTTGCAGGTCTCTGCGCTGCATTTATCGCACAGGAAAAAGGTCATCAGGTAACACTTTATGAATCAAGTGACAAACTTGGCGGAAACATGCGTCTTGCAGCTTATCCTCCGGGAAAAGGCGACATCACAAATATGATCCGCAGCTATATTGTCCGTTGCCAGAAAGCAGGCGTGACAATCAAAATGAATCAGGAAGTAACTCTGGATCTTATCAAAGAAGAAAAACCAGACAGCGTAATTGTTGCTTCCGGTTCCAGAACACTGATCCTTCCGATCGAAGGAATCGACAATCCTGCAATCATTCACGGCTCCGACCTTCTTGACGGTAAGAGAGCAGCAGGAAAGAAAGTCCTGGTTGTAGGCGGCGGAATGGTCGGATGCGAAACAGCAGCATTCCTTGGCGAGCAGAATCATGACGTAACAGTCATTGAGTTCAGAGATACTGTTGGTGCGGATGTGATCCACGAGCATAGAGTTTACCTGATGAAAGACTTCGAAGATTACGGAATCAAGGAGATCACAGGTGCAAAAGTATGCAAGTTCTATGAAGACGGCGTAGAGTACGAGACAGCAGACGGACAGAGACACGAGTCCAGAGGATACGACTCCGTCATTCTTTCCATGGGATTCAGAAACTACAATCCATTTGGCGAAGAAATCAAGGCAATCGTACCGGATACTTACGTGATCGGTGATGCAATCCGCGCAAGAAGAGCACTGGATGCTACAAAGGAAGCATATGAGGTAGCTTCTGTATTATAATTACAACAATAGAATAAAAACTGTCTCAATAACAAAAAAAGCAGGCAGTGGAAGGAACGGTTACTGTTTATTTTATAGTTGCAATCAGGATCATCTGTATGATATTATCAGCGAACAGTAACTGGAGAATGATTTTACAAATGAAAAATATCCGGATACATATATAAAACGTATCCGGATGCTGACAAAAATATTTCAGGAGGCAAAAAGGAAATGGAACAGAGAATCAAAGGAACAACAGGATTAATGGCACTCATCGGAAGCCCGGTAGGACATTCAGGATCACCGGCAATGTACAACTTCAGCTTCCGCTATCACAACCTTGACTATGCTTACATGGCATTTGACATCAAGGAAGACCAGGTTCCGGCTGCTCTGGATGCGATCCGTCTTTTCAAAATGAGAGGCGCAAACGTAACCATGCCATGCAAGAACGAAGTTGCAAAACATATGGACGAACTCTCACCGGCTGCCAGAATCATTGGTGCAGTTAACACAATCGTAAACGAAGATGGCAAACTGGTAGGACACATTACAGATGGTGTAGGCTTTGTGCGCAACTTAAAAGAACACGGCGTTGACGTGAAAGGCAAAAAAATGGTAGTTCTCGGTGCCGGCGGTGCTGCAACAGCAATCCAGGTACAGTGCGCATTAGACGGAGCAGAATCCATTTCCATTTTCAATCCGAAAGACCCATTCTTTGCACGTGCAGAGTCAACAGCAGAGAAACTGAAAAAAGAAACACCGGACTGCAAAGTTCAGGTATTTGATCTGGAAGATGAGGCAAAACTGAAAGAAGAGGTTGCAAATGCAGACATTCTTGTAAACGCTACCCTTGCAGGTATGAAACCTCACGAAGAACTCACTCTGATCAAAGACAAATCCATGTTCCGTCCTGACCTTGTAGTAGCAGATGTTGTTTACAATCCTGCTGAAACAAGAATGGTAAAAGAAGCCAAAGAAGCAGGCTGCAAGCTTGCAATCGGCGGAAAAGGAATGCTGTTATGGCAGGGAGCAGAAGCTTACAAACTTTACACAGGACTGGAAATGCCGACTGCTGAATACCAGAAATTCCAGGAAGAAAACGAAAACAAATAATACTACAAACACCTTGAAATGTAGGAGATTAAAATGAAACAGAAAACAAATAAAATGCTCATTTTCACCTCTCTTGCAGCATATTTTACCTATTTCATCCATGGAATCGGTGCCTCTATCCTCGGGCAGTACAAACCGGAGTTTGCGGCTGCCTGGGGTGCCAAAACTCTGGCGGACGGCACTCTGGATGTAAGTATGGTAGTATCTGTAATTGCGGCACTTGGACTGGGACGTCTGATTTCCCTTCCGTTCTCAGGTCCTCTCTCAGATAAATACGGACGAAGACTGAGCGGAATCATCGGTGTGCTCTGTTATGTGGCATATTTTTTTGGAATGGCAAATTCCACGTCCATGGCAATGGGATATGCGTTTGCAGTGATCGGTGGAATTGCGAACTCTTTCCTTGACACCTGCGTAAGCCCGACCTGCATGGAAATCTATGTAAATAATCCGTCAGTAGCGAATCTGTTTACGAAATTCTCCATCTGCCTGAGTCAGTTCCTGCTTCCGTTCCTGATCGGTATTGTAGCATCTGCAAATATGTCTTATAAGACAATCTTTATCGTTGCAGGTATTGCAATCTTTATCGACGGAATCCTGATCCTGATCCTTCCTTTCCCTGAAAGAAAGAAGGCAGCAGAAGCAAAAGCGGATAAAAAGAAATCCGGACACAAGATTTCTCCGGCAGCGATCGCAGCAATCCTGATCGGATTTACAAGTTCTTCCACCTTTATGCTGTGGCTGAACTGCAACCAGGAGCTTGCACGTTCCTATGGAATGTCCGATCCATCCAAGATCCAGTCTCTGTATGCACTGGGAACCGCCGTTGCGATCCTTGCAACCGCAGCCTTTATTAAAAAAGGTTTAAAAGAGATCAATGTACTGATCATTTATCCACTGATCTCTACCATTATGCTTGCACTCTGTTACTTTATCCAGGCTCCGTTTATCTGTCTGGTCGGTGGTTTCGTGATCGGTTATGCAGGTGCCGGCGGTGTGCTTCAGCTTGCAGTTTCCACCACAGCAGAGTTTTTCCCGGACAGTAAGGGAACAGCGACTTCTCTGGTAATGATCGCATCCAGTATCGCAAACTATACAATCTTAAGCCTTGCCGGATATATTACCAAAGTCGGTGGAAGTGGTGCTCCGAGAATGATCCTTCTTCTGAACATGGCAGTAACCATCGTTGGTATCCTGCTCGCCCTCTTTGTAAAGAAGAACAGAAACAAATAAGCTACAGAAACAAACAAGTTACGGAAATCCCGTGATGTTGAAATCCAATCCAACCGGAGATACGTTTGGACGTTACAAGTTTCAAATTCATTTTCCGGTCAGATTGGATTTCGTTTTCCATCAGATTGTTTAATAATTAACAAAATAGATAGAAAATACATGACAAAACATAGAAACAATCTAACAATTCACTGAAAAGGAGAATGTGTATGGCGCATACAAGAACACAAAAAAGAGAAAATGAACTGCCCTACATCCCCTTTGGACCATTTCAGATAAGACTTCCGTTTATTCATTATAAGATAGAATCTGTTGAGTTCATTCAGGGTCTGATCCTGGGCGTTACTGCACTGGCTGCTGTTCCTTATCTGGAGCAGTATCTGGGGCTTCCTTATGAACTGGCGTGGAGCTGTGTAATTATTGAGACATTTCTCTATCTGCTGCACAGTCTGCTGGGTGATCCGGTCGTACCGGGATGGATCACACCGACACTGCCGTTAACCATTGTATTTCTGGAAGGTTTCCCAATGGGAAAAGAACGAATACAGGCGATGATCGCACTGCAGATGCTGGTAGGTCTTGTGTTTATCTTTATGGGTGTGACGAAGCTGGCGGATAAGTTTGTCCATGCAGTACCGGATTCGGTCAAAGGCGGTATCCTGCTTGCAGCACCGGTCACTGTTATGGCAGGACAGCTCGGTGAAGGCGGGAACATGCATAAATATCCGCTGGCGATCGTAGCGGGTGTTGGCCTGCTGATCCTGATCAGTTTCTCTGACAAATACCAGGAGAAGAGAAAGACCAGCAAATTTCTTGATCTGGTTGCCAGATATGGAAATCTGTTCCCATATCTTCTTGCAATGATAGTAGGACTTCTGGTTGGCGAACTGGATGCACCAGGACTGGAGATCGGAACTTTCATCCGTCTTCCACATTTTCGTGAAGTGATTGATCAGGTAAGCATCTTTGGCGTTGGCATTCCGCCGGTATCTATGTTTGTAAAAGCTTTGCCGCTGGCACTGGTATGTTATCTGATTGCATTTGGTGATTTTGTTACAACAGAGACTCTGGTAACAGAGGCGAGACAGGCACGTGACGATGAGTACATTGATTTCAATTCCAGCCGTTCCAATCTGGTCAGCGGTCTGAGAAACCTGATCCTGTCCATTATCGCACCATTTCCGCCGCTTTCCGGCCCGTTATGGGTGGGAATGACAGTTTCCGTATCCATGCGTTACAGAGAAGGAAAGAAAGCCATGAAATCTCTCCTCGGAGGAATGTCCTCTTTCCGGCTGGCTACATTTTTGAGTGTCATGATCATTCCGGTAGTAAGCTTCTTCCGCCCGATCTTTGGCGTAGGATCCTCTATCACTCTGATGTTTCAGGCATTTGTATGTGCAAGGATCGGTATGGATTACTGCAAGAGCGACAGAGACAAGATGATTGCCGGTGTTATGGCAGCAGTCCTTGCCACACAGGGAACTGCGTGGGCATCCGCATGGGCACTTGCAGTCGGTTTCGGACTGAACATTTTCCTGTCAAACTGGAGTCCATTTGAAAAGAAAAAAGAGCAGAAAGAAAATTCTGAAGCATAAAGTAAAAGATGGATAGTTTTATAAAGAAAAAGAAGGATAATTGCACAGGCATGAAAAATGCAGAAATTATCCTTCTTTTTGTATGCGTGGAATATGTCGCTTCCTGATTACAGGAAATAAACCGGACATACTGAAGACCCTGCCATTTTCAGGCAAGGTCTTTGTCGTGGAGATTTTCATCAAAAAATTTAAGGAGTATTATTTGATCAAAGTTATTGACATTTTTATCGGATAACAACCGAAAATACGAAGTATCCGATGAATTCATTATAAACTGCTGTGAATGATATCCAGTACCTGTTTTAATTCATGCACACCAATCTGTCCCGGAGCGGAAGCCTTGGAAGCAGCGCCGAAAGTGAGAGCTGAGCCGAATGTCTCACCTGTCAGACGGCTGACAACGCCTGTTCCTGCCATAGACATGGTAATGATCGGACGGTCTGCATATTTCTCAGACATTTCCAGAGTAGCGGAGAGCAGTGTAAGGACATCCTGTTTGCAGGTCGGCATAACAGCCATTTTCGGAATATCTGCACCGAAATCCTGCATCATGCGAAGACGTCTGATGATTTCAGCTTTCTCCGGAGTCTTAAAGAAATCATGGTTGGAAGCAATTACTTTTACACCAGCTTCATGAGCTGCATCGATGATCGTCTTGACAACATCATCGCCTGTAAATGCTTCTACATCGATTAAATCTACATAACCGCTCTGAGCTGCTGCAATATTTAAAGCAGTATAATCACTTACAGAAATCTCTTTTTCGCCGCCTTCTTTGGAGGTACGGAAGGTAAGGAGAAGCGGGATGTCTTTTAAGACTTCCTGAAGCTCTTTCGCGGTTTCCAATACTTTTTCAGTAGCAAAGACATCATCGAACCAGTCAACACGCCACTCAACCACATCAACCGGGAGAGCGGTGATCTTTTTTGCTTCTTCGAGAATGTCTGTTTTTGTTTTTCCAACGATCGGAACGCAGATCTTCGGTCTGCCTTCACCGATCACAATGTTTTTTACCTGAACTGTGTTCATTTTCTTATCCTCATATTTCTTATATTAAGAATAACCGCATACACATTAAAAGCAAACAGCAGGACATGTACATCTTTGCGCGGAGTTATATATTCAGTACATCTCCTGCATTATGCCGAAAAGCGGTATATATCAAATATCATGAGACAGTCAATTGACTGCATGATATGATATATCAGTCATCATAGGAGATGTGAAGAATCTCTTTCATATGTTCAATTGGCATTGGTTCGCCTGTCCATAACTCAAATGCTGCGGAACCCTGGAATAACATCATGCCCAGACCGTTCATAGTCTTGCATCCTGCCTCTTTTGCCATGGAACGCATCTTTGTTTCCAGCGGAGAGTAAGGAACATCTACAACGATCAGTTCAGGACGGAAATAAGACTTGTCCGGAACAACGGACTGGCCTTCCAGAGGTTTCATTCCGACACCTGTCGCATTCACGAAGATGTAGCTGTCGTCCATTTCCTCTTTCAGTTTGTCGAGGTCTGCCAGATCATAGAGAACTGCATGGCAGGAAGTCTTTGTGTTGATCTTCTCTACTGTGGATACTGCACGATCCCAGAATTCATCCT
>OLPG01001365.1_pt1 | contig 20654 bp, 20 predicted proteins | sample 1672311 | NCBI WGS metagenome assembly OLPG01 (sample SAMEA3136670, study PRJEB25190) | human gut metagenome | biome: human gut; feature: human-associated habitat; material: faeces | place: Austria | collected 2013 | reverse complement strand
CACCAAGACCCCGAACCGTTCCCCGGCTTAACAACAAACCCGGCTTAATCCGAGTGGATGATCGGCGTCTCGCCGGGCTTGAGCGTGGCGCACGCGTCGCGAAGCATGCCGTTGGCCAGGGCGGCGTTGGGGCTCGTGCCGATCGTCCAGGCGACGGGCATGCCGTCGTGGCAGTCGATGACCGGCGACAGGTACACCTTGCCCGCCGGGATCGAGAACTCGGTGATGTCCGTGCCCCACAGCCGGTTCGGCGCGGTGGCGTGGAAGTCGCGGTTCACGAGATTCGCGGGCGCGCCGCCGATCTCGCCCTTGTACGAACTGTAGCGCTTCGCGCTCTTGAGCACGGGGACCATGCCGTGGCTGGTCATCAGGCGCATGATGCGCTTGGCCGACACGATGATGCCCGCGCTTTTGAGCTCGAGGTGGATGCGCTTGTACCCGTAACGCCTCCTGCTGCTCCCGAACGCCTCGCGCACCAGGGACAGGAGGTTCGCGTTCTTGTCCGGCCGGCGCATGGCCTTCAACTGGTAGTAGTACGTGCTGCGCGCGATGCCGACCTCCTTCAGCAGGCTCTCCGCGTTCACGCCCAACGTCTCACTGATGTCCTTGATCAGGGTCGTCTTCTCTCGGCTTGTCAGGTTGTCCGGGTCTGCGCCCGGCTCTTTTCCTGTGTCTGTTCAATAGAAAGTGGGCCGTGTGAGCGTGTGGATGTCTTCCATGTGAGCGGCAGGTTCTGGTCCACTTCAGCGTGTGGTGAGAAACGAACACCGGCCCGTCCTGCCTGGACTAGTTTCCCGAGTTGAAAGTCAAACCGTTCGGTTTTCTCGGGAAAGGAAAGGAATGACGGTACCGGTGTCCGTACAACAACGTATCAGGGTGCTTGACGCGCATGGCATGTCATGGAGGAGCATCGCGAAAGAGGTGGGCGTGGCCCGCGACACGGTCGCGAAGTACGCCGGGAGGGAGGATTGCTCTCCCGGACCGGAGCGCTCCGTATCGCGGCCGTCGAAGCTCGATCCGTTCAGGGCGACGGTGGACGGGTGGCTGCAGGCGGACCGGTTCATGCCCCGCAAGCAGCGGCACACCGCCAAGCGCGTGTACGACAGACTCGTGTCGGAGAAGGGCTACGAGGGCTCGTATTCGCCGGTGCAGCGGTACGTGAAACGGTGGCGCGAGGAGCATCGCCTCCCGTCGGACGGGTATCTGGAGCTCAAGTGGCATCCGGGCGAGGCGCAGGTCGATTTCGGCATGGCGCAGGCCGTGGTCGGCGGGGACCGGGTCGACGTGCATTGCCTGGTCGTCACGTTCCCGTATTCGAACATGCGCTACTGCGTGGCCCTGCCCGGGGAGAACGCCGAATGCGTGTGCGCGGGGCTGCGCACGGTGTTCGAGCACATAGGCGCGGTCCCCCTGACGCTGGTGCTTGACAACGCCACCGGCGCCGGCCATCGGATCGCGTGGGACAAGGTCACCGTCGTGCACGTGTTCGAACTGTTCGTGGAGCATTACCGGCTGGAGACCAGGTTCTGCAACCCGAACTCGGGCAACGAGAAGGGCAGCGTGGAGAACGCGGTCGGGTTCCTGCGCCGCAACATCATGGTGCCCATGCTCAACGCAGAGTCCCACGGCCAACTGACCCGGTACATGCTGGAGCGTTGCGACGCGATGGCCAAGGAGACGCATTACCGCAAGGGCGCGCCGATCGGCGGCCTGTTCGCCGGTGAGAAGATGGATATGCAGCCGCTTCCCGCCAAGCCGTACGACGCGATCCGTTGGGAGGTGAGGAAGGCCGACAAGGACGGGCGTGTGCAGATCGACGGCAACTACTACCTCGCCGGCCCCTCGTGGCGCGGCTGGACTCTCGACGTGGGTCTGCGCGCGTTCGACGTGACGATCCGCACCCAGGACGGACGCACCTGTGCCAGACTGCCGCGCGTGTACGGGGATTCGCCGGCCACGGTGCGCAACCCCGCCACGCTCCTGCCCGCGTTGAGCCGCAAGACCCACGCATGGACCGATTCCACCATCCGTGACGATTTCCCCGACAAACTCAGGATCGCCATCGACCGCATGGACGCCAAGACACGCAGGACCACGTTCCGCGTCATCGCCAAGGCCAGCGCCGCGTCCGGCTTCGAGGCCGCCGTCCGGGCCGGAGAGCACCTGGTCGAACAGGGGCACGCGATCGACGAGGCCAGTGTGACCACCATGGCCCGGCGCATCGCCGCCGGCGAGAAGCCGTACGAGCAGTCGGTACCCGACCTGACCGGATACGACGTGTTCATGAAACCCCGACAGCCATGGGAAAGGAAGGAGGCCTGACCATGGGAACCCACCGTCCGCCGGTCGTCATGCCCGACATGAAACGCAGGCGCGCGTCCACCGGCGAAAGAATCGCAACGATCATGACCCTGGCCAGACGGCTGCCTCTGACCCGCCAGGTCCTCGCCGACCAGCTCGCGGACGCGACCCCCAGCCAGATGGAATTCATGGAATCGTGGATGAACGCCGAGATCGAATCCAGGGAACGCTCCAAACGCTCACGCCTGCTCAAGGCCGCCGGATTCCCCGCCGACAAGGAGCTCGGCGGCTACGACTGGACCCCGATCCGCTTCCCCGTCGACTACGGGCGCGGGCAGATCACGACCCTCGACTTCATCGCCGGCCACGACGACCTCGTCCTGTTCGGCCCTCCCGGCACCGGCAAGACCCACCTCGCCATCGCGCTCGGCAGGAACGCATGCCGCAAGGGCATACCCGCACGCTACTTCACCGCCGCAGGCCTGGTCATGCGGCTCCTCAGGGCCCAATCGGACAACCGGCTCGACCGGGAACTCGCCGCGATCGGCAGGACCCCGCTGCTCGTCATCGACGAACTCGGCTACGTGCCCATCGACGAGGACGGCAGCAGGCTCCTGTTCCAGGTCGTCACCAACGCGTACGAGACCCAGAGCATCATCTACACCACCAACATCGAGTTCAGCGGATGGGGCAGGATCTTCGGCGACCCCAACATGGCCGCCGCGATCATCGACCGCACCGTCCACCACGGACGGATGATCCGCTTCGAGGGCGAATCCTGGCGCAAGACCCACGCCCTCATGCAATAACCAATGCAATAACCAACAACCAGCAGGACCGGCCAACGCCGAAACGGCCTGAAACCCGCCGCTCACATGGACTAAAAGAAACGCCGAAACGGCCTACTCCAACTTGACAAAACACACTTTTCCCACCAGTTCCGCCGCACCCTTCATGATCGCCAACCGGATCTCCATGGCCCGCTGTTCGGCGCGCAGACGCTCGAGGTCGGCGCGCAACGTGGCGATCTCGCCGCGCAGCGCGTCCGGATCGTCCTGCTGCGAGGAATCCCCGCGTTCCGGTTCCCTCTTCGCCACCATGAGTCCTTTCGCGTCTCCGAGCAGTTGACGCTTCCAGTTTCGCACGACCGACGAATCCACACCCACCGCCTCCGCGGCCTCGCGCGAACTCAATTCACCGGACGCGACCTTCAGGACCGCATCCCGTTTCAATTCCCCGGGAACCGGGCCACGGCGAATCCGGCGTTCGCCCGGCGCGAGCTCGTCGATCCACGAGGCAAGCACCTCTTTGCTCGGATACCCCATCTGACGCATCGTGCGGCTCGCACGCCGACCATGCGTCAGATAATGGTCCACGGCCGCACGCTTCTGCTCCTCCGTGTAGCGCGCATACCGTTCACCACGCTGCGAGGACACGCCCGTCCCCTGTTCGTCGAGCCAGTCCCGGTGCCACATGCGCAACGCCTCCCGGCTGGGATACCCCAGCTCGCGGATCACATCCGCCGCGCAGCACTCGTATTTCACATACAACTCGACCGCGCGTTGCCGCTGTTCCCTCGTGTACTTCGCCATGGCCGTCTCCTCCTCGGATCACAGTCCAAGAAAACGTCACCACCCCCCCGCTGAATCGTCGTCAGCGAAGCAACTCAGAGAGTTAGTAGAGGAAAAACCTCGCTAAGTGGCCTTTTAGTAGAGCAATGCCTCGGTCCGCCCGAGGATTTGTCTCACTGAGACTGCTCAGCGAAGCAAAAGCTCGGCTTAACCGCAGAATCGCTTCACTAACCGCCTATCAGTGAGTCAAGATCTCAATTCACTAGAGGATTTGCCTCGCTAATATGCAGGTATGCTCAATATACCGACGTACTGAAATCTCCACGAAGATGAGAGGAACTCAAATGGCACTTAGGTTTCTCAGCACCAAAGAAGTTAGCGAGCGCCTCGGCGTCAAGAACGCATCAGTATATAAGCTGCCGGAACCTGACGTATATATGGCACTACTAAAGGTTAGCTACCTGAACAATAGATGATTGGAATGCAAGCCGTCCTGGTCGCGGTGTTGGCGGTGGAAGGTCCCTCAAGAAGAAAGACTAGACGCATCAGAATTCTTCAGCATCGTGTTACTCACCTGATTCTAATCATCTTCAGCCCCAGCTTCTGGCAACGAAAATCCATCTTGACTGAAGTATTCAACCCTCTTAATGACTGTTTGGTGGGCATCCTCATCATTGCCCCACCAGCGCCAACCCCATTCAGACGGATCTGGCACTGATTGCCTGCAATCCTTAGCCATACGCCGCAGTACACGTGGATCGAATACTCGTCCAACTCGAAAGTTCGTCAATCGATTACGTGGAATGAACATACCTACCATTCGCCATTGCTTACGCGCTTTCCCAATCACAAACAATGTTCCACCGTCATCCTTTAGGCTCGTCCTCCATTCAGTCGACACATACACTTTTGTTCCAGGACTGAATATCTTCGTTCCATGCTCAATATGATGGTCAACACCAACCTCATGCTCATCTACGACATTTGCTATTACGCACCAAGTCCATGGCTCTTGCTCATCGTTCTGAGGAATACACATGACAACCTCACAGTCATCTTCATCGCCGATCGCACTGTTTGCGTATACCAAACCGCTACTTCTCTACCAGTTAGCCAGTGGAGTCGTTCACAAGCAAACTGTAGAGCCTTCTTGCCATACATGATTCGGACAAGCACTTCTACGTCCTGTGCGATATTTTCGAGCTCTTAACAAATAATGCCATCGCATTGCTCGACATGCTGCAGGTATGCCCCGTGTTCTTGGTGTCGGTTCAGTTCTCACGTTGCTGCGTGCAGCGTCAATAATTCGCTCTCGGCGTTCCACGATGATTCTCATACATTCCGGACTAGTGTGAATGGCAGATGCAGCTAATTCGCCCAGTTCGAAGGAGGACATTATGGGATTGTTTGATTCGCTGAAGAACATGTTCGCGCATCATGAGCACCATCATGGAGCCAGCATCGGTCAGCCGCTCACTCTCGCCGACGCCAAGGTACTGCTCGCTTTCATCGTGGTGCACCAGCATCTGGGGATATGCGCAAGGTGGCCGCGGCGGTCAAACAGCTGCAGGACGAGATGCCGCAATTTATCACGTTTGGCATGTCACATTACTACAGCGAACCGAAGCGCGTGCGCTTCCAGTCCGAGGGCGGCAAGTTCATCGATGCGGACGCCATCGCCACCGCGTTCGCCGAAACAACTGTGCTGCAGGACGAGTGCAAGATCCATCATCTTATGGGCGATATCGAAGATAATCGCGAGCATCGCGACCCCACAACAACGCCGGCAGTGCCGATCGACGAATTAGTGCAAATCACGCAGGAAAAGCTTGCAGACACCACTGATGAAGCAGATCGCCGCGCATGGCTGTTCGCCTTGTTCGATCAACTTGATGACATTGACGAAGCAACCAAGCACAACCTAGAACCACTCGCCAACGCATTGCACACTGCGCTGCATATTGATGGCAACAACGCCAGTGCCGTGACTGACAGCGACATACGCACTCACATCATCGCCATGATTGTCGATTTGCTATTCCCGGCTTCGGAATCTGACGAGAGCGACAACGCATCGCCCACGTCACGTGCCCTGATGCTCGATTCCACTACTGTGTCACTCGACTACATGCCCGCTATCGAAATACTACGGAATCACGGTCTCACCATCGCCGGCGAAGCAGACTAAAGGTTTGAGAATTTCGCTGCCAACATTCGCAGCTAGAAGAATTACTTCTCCAGCTTATCCAGCGCTTTCAACAGCGAATCAACATGCCCCTTGGCACGCACGTTGTAGCGGGCGATAACCACGGAACCGTCAGGATTGATGACGAGCGTCGAACGGATCACACCTACGTGCACCTTGCCGTAGAGCTTCTTTTCGCCGTATGCGCCGTACAGCTTGTGCACGGTCAGGTCGGGATCAGACAGCAGCGGGAACGTGAGATGATCGCGCTGTGCAAACTTGCGCAGCTTGTCAAGCGAGTCCTTGGAGACGCCAAGCACCGTAACGTTTTTCGACGCCAATCGGGCGAGATTGTCGCGGAAATCGCAAGCCTCGGTGGTGCAGCCGGGCGTCATCGCGGCCGGGTAGAAATACAGCACTACCTTGCGGCCGGCCTCGAGCACGTCAGACAGGTTGATTGATCCGCTCTCTGTAAACCCAGGTATAACCGCCGGCAGAGTGAAATCGGGCGCCACGCTCCCCTCTTGCAGACGTTCCGGCATTGAATCAGAGCTATCAACAGTAGTGGTCATGATTCCCATCATAGAACCCTTATCAACAGCGCTAGTAAAGTTATTCAGAGGTCAGTCACACAACTGCGGATCGGCAAAACGGCGATTCTGCAACACCGGCAATGTTCGATGCGCGGAATCAAGACACTCACGACTCAGCTCAGCAGTAATGAGATCGGCTTCCCTATCGCCCACCGCAGCATCACGCGCGAATCCGTCGATGATCTCCAGATTCCGTTCCGGTTCCTCTGCCACCGTAAATTGCGCAACCGCGACGGACAGATGACCACTGTTTTCGCATGATGAACAAACCATTTTGAATTCACAATTCTCTATGCTCGGCGCAGCATACGTTGTGCCGCGTCGCAAAGTTTCATGAAGCCAATCGGATGAAGCACCGTAGTATGGGAAGGCACATCTTTGAATGAATCCGCGAACTGCTTATCTCGTGTGACAAGGATCGTTTGCACGATGCCCGGAGTATTCCTGATTTCATGGCATGTGCCGAATACCACTCCATCTTCATGATCCAAGGGTGGCACGTGTTCTTCTCCGATAAATCCGGTCAACATAATATCAACAAGATTGTCATGGAATTGATCGAGGAATGATTTCGCCGAGGATTCCGACCATTCCGGCAATCTGCTTAGCTCATGCTGTACCGTGTCTTTGATGTGCAGCGAGCTGCCAAGCTTTAAATCATACGGACCAAATTTTCCTGCTAGCACGCATTGAAAAGCATCGATTTCGGCTTGTAAAGGCCTACTTGCAGTTCTGAAATTACGCAAATTAGCTAGCGACGCGTCAAAACCTAGGGCTTCTGCCACATCGATATAAATATTGCAGTCGAAAATGACACATACGGCGGAGCTCATCAGCTCTCCAGAAGTTGCTTCAAATAAGCTGAATCATGCACCCGCACTGGTCGAGTATCCTCATCAAAGCCTTCATTGGTGTCTATCTGCTGCTTGATGAAATCAAAAGCCTGCTGAGGAGTGACACGAATGCTGACTTCCATCCGTTCTTTCATTATCGTCGGCATAAGATCGTTCCCTCCTTCCCCGTTCAGTATATTCAACTTATTTATTAATACTACAGCACGAAAGGATCCTTCGTCTGAGAGCAAACGACATAGCCTCACACCAGTCCCAACATCTTGAAGGCGTTGGCCAGGCCGTCCTGGTGAATGTCGGTGGTGGTGAAGTCACAGAAGGCTTGGATGCCGTGGATGGCGTTGCCCATGGCTACGGATATGCCGGCGGCCTTGAGCATGGCGGTGTCGTTGTCGGAGTCGCCGATGGCGATGGTGTCGGCAACGGAGTAGCCCAGCAAAGAAGCCACGTCGCGTACGGCAGTGCCTTTGTCGATGCCGTTGATGAGTAGTTCGCCGTTATTCGGCGAGATTTTGTCGTATGAGCCGTGAACGAGCTCGAACCAAGGAGCGAGATCACGCTGGGTTTCCTCGAAGGTCACGTCCGGATTCGGGGCGGTGAAGTATGAGCCTTTGCTCACGTGAATCGTGTGCCCCAGCGTGGAGCCGGCCGGCACGTCAATCTCATCCAACAGGTGCCAGAATCGCGCGAATTCGCCACGATTCCAGGTCTTGCCTTTCGATTCCAGATGTTGACGGTAGCCTTCCGAGATGTACATGCCATCCGCACCTTGCCATTGGTAGCTCTCGATATGATGCTTGGCAAAATACGCCATCGCCGCATCGACCGCTTCAGGAGGGGCGAGATGCTGGAACAGCAGCCTGTCTCCGACATTCGCCTGAGCACCCGCCACGGAAACCACGCCATCGAAACCGAGGTCGAGGATGCTGCGTTCGATTTTCGGCACGGAACGCCCGGTGCAGATGAAGAGCTTGTGGCCGTTGGCCTGGGCTTGTTTGCAAGCGATTCTGGCAGATTCGGGTACGACGTGGTTTTCGTCGGCTAGGGTGCCGTCGATATCGATGAATACGAGTTTGCTGTTGGTCATGTTGCTTTCCATATTCCCCAATTTTCTCCCCCTCCCAGTCAGCTTCGCCGACAGCCCCCCTCATCAGAGGGGGCTAATAAAGGGACCCAGCCAGCTTACGCTGACAACCCCCTCCAGAGGCTAAGGGAAAAGGTCGCCGAAAAGAGTCCAATGACGGCCGTCACACGGCGTAGGCGGCCCAGCGACCGTGGGTGTGCTGGACTTCGATGGGCATACCGAAGAGATTGGAGAGACGCTCGTCGGTCAGACCGTCTTCCAGTGAACCGGTATAGACGATGGTGCCCGCACCGGGATTGCCCATTACATCGAGGCCCGCTTCAGTGGCATCCTCGGCGGGAATCGGCTTGCGACCCATAATGGCGATGTGATCGAAGCCTGCCGGAATCTCCTCCAGGCGGTGAGTAACCAAGACCACGGCGCGATCAGAACTTTCCTCGCCGATACGGCTCAGTGTGCGCATCACCTGCTCGCGGCCGCCCAGGTCAAGGCCGGTGGTCGGCTCATCCATGATGAGCAGCTCGGGATCTCCCATCAGCGCACGGGCGATCAATACGCGGGTGCGTTCGCCTTCGGACAGTCGCCACATCTCCTTGCCTTCCAGATAGGAGACGCGAAAATCACGCAGCAGCTGGCGGGCGCGGGCATATTCCTCGTCCGTATAAGTATCACGCCAGCGCCCAGTCACGGCGGACAGGCCGGTGACCACGGCGTCCAGCGGGTCCTCGAACTCAGGGAACTGCCGGCCCAGGTCGGCAGAGGCGAGACCGATGCGGGTGCGCAGCTTGAATACGTCGTATTTGCCGAGCTGGTGGCCGAGAATGAACACGCGGCCTTCCGAGGGGAAGGTGCGGGTGGCCAGCATGCCGACCGCGGTGGATTTGCCGATGCCGTTCGGACCGAACAGCACCCAACGCTCCCCCGCGTTGATGGTGAGGTTCACGTCGGTGATAATGACACGACGGTTACGCCGGAATTCGACGTTGTCGAGTTGGAGGACGGTGTTTGTCATGAGTGAAATGCTAACTATGATTCGCGATCTGAGGACTCCCCTCAGTCACCTACGGTGACAGCTCCCCTCAAAGAAGGGGAGCCAAGAGACAATATTCTGGCTCCCCTCCCTGAGGGGAGCTGGCCGGCGCAGCCGGACTGAGGGGGGCACTCGTTGCAGCGCTACTTACTTCTTCTGCTCGTCGAGCACGGACTGGTAGACTTCCACGGTCTTGTCGGCGATGGTCTCCCAGCTGAACACGTCGCGGGCGCGTTCGTAGCCGGCCTGTCCCATCTTCTTGGCGAGTTCGGGGTCAGCCATGATCTTGTCGATAGCGGCGGCCATATCGTGTACAAACTTGTCCGGATCGGTGGGGGTGCCGGTGCCGTCGTGCAGCTGGTCAATCGGGACCAGATAGCCGGTTTCGCCGTCGACCACGACTTCCGGAATACCGCCGGTGGCGGATGCGACGACCGGCAGACCGCAGGCCATGGCCTCAAGGTTCACGATGCCGAGCGGCTCATAAATGCTCGGGCAAATGAAGGCATCACAGCCGTGTTCCAAAGCATTCAGCTCAGGCTTCGGCAGCATTTCTTCAATCCAGACGATGTTGCCGCGCTCCTCATCCAGCTTGGCGAACGCGGTCTTGACCTCTTCGGCGATTTCCGGGGTGTCGGGCGCTCCCGCGCACAGCACCACCTGAATGTCCTTGGAAATCAGATGTAGGGCCTTGAGCAGGTATGGCAGACCCTTCTGACGGGTGATGCGGCCCACAAACAGCAGGGTGGGCTTCGAACGGTCGATGTTGTAACGATCGAACACCTTCCAGCCCGGGTCGTCAGGGGCCGGGGTGGCGAAGTCGGCCATGGTGATGCCGTTGTACACCACGACGACCTTGTCCGGGTCGAGGTTCGGGTAGGCGGTCAGAATGTCCTTGCGCATACCGCCGGACACGGCGATCACACGGTCGGCGTGCTCGTAAGCATCCTTCTCAGCCCAGGAGCTCAGATTGTAGCCGCCGCCGAGCTGCTCACGCTTCCACGGGCGGAACGGCTCCAGAGAGTGCGCGGTAATAACCAATGGAGTGCCGTGCAGCATCTTGGCCATGTAGCCCGCCAAGCAGGCATACCAGGTGTGCGCGTGGATGATGTCGGCGTCCACATCATTGGCGATCTGCAAATCAACGCCGAAGGTCTTCAATGCGGGGTTGGCATCAGCCAGCTCAGAAGGCGTGTCATAGCCGACGACCTTCAAGCTGCCCTTAGCATCGGCAGCATTCGGGATAGCAGGAATGTCCGCCTCGGTGCGCTTGCCATCAAACGCACGAACGGTTACGTCGATGCGCTCGGCAAGCACCTTGGACAGTTCCTCGGCGTGTACACCGGCCCCACCATAGACATGCGGCGGGTATTCGCGGGTTAGAATATCAACTTTCATCGGACTGCCTCTCCTTCGTGCGTCAGAAAGAAACTCAAGCACTTCTTACTTTAGGGCACCGCATACAAGAAAACGCACAACTTCCGTCGTGCGTTTTGCTTTTCAAGCCGGATTTACCAGGCAAAAGATCAGACTGCCGTGCCGTTCTGATCCAAATTCGGATTATGCTTGGAATCGCCAGCCGTAAAGAACAGGCTCAGCACACCCACAATGAACACCGCGGAAACGGTGATGATCAGCCACATCGGATGGCTTGGCAGCCACATAACCACGAAGAACGCGATAATCGCGATGGCGATCAGCGTCCAGCTGCCCACACGGAACCACTGACGCAGCGAATGCGGTGCCTTGAACATCTTCGGATTCGTGTAGTTCGGGTTAGTGGTCAGCAGGGTTTCGGTGTCCGCAATCGTACCGCCGCTGGGCTTCCATTCGGTGCCGTCGGTGCCGTCCTGCAGACGCTGGGACTTCTGCTGCAGCTGGTATTCGTCAATCATTCCCGAGCGACCGCGGCCTTGGGTCTGGTCGTACTGCGACGGCACTCCCCTGCGGCCTGCTTTGGCTTGGGCACGGCGTTCTGCACGATTCGGCATTTCACTACTCCTGTTTCGACGGTGACACTGTTGGCTATATTACTCGCTTATCGGCGGCAATTTGCCACCAGTCCATCGGAACCCACTGTGTGTCATTGTATTTTCAGTCAGTGATGCGGGCAGTCGGTGATGCGATAGGTTTGCGTATGGAAGTCGCAAGTGACCGCAGTGCCGTCCGCGAATACCGAACGCTGCACCAGCGGATCATCATCCACGAACTCGTGACGAACCAGTTCCTGCATGCCGACCCGCTCATGGAATGCAGCGACCGTATGGCAGCGTTCGATGTCGTTTTCCGTGCGAGCGCGCTGTTCGTCGTCCATGTCGCCGTCAACGCCGATGTATGCGGCATCGCGAATCAGGTATGGAGCTCCGCCGTTGAGCAAGGCGTACAGCATGTAATCGTCGCCGTCCACCACACGCTCCATCATCCACGGCTCGATAACGCAATCATGGTAGACGAGGTTATACAGCGGCACCGGTACACCTTGGCGCGGCTCGTTGGGTGAGCGCATCTGGAAGTCGTATGGCGCGTAATGGCAGAATATCAGGCTTGGCACTGCCCAGTCCGATACCTCTTCGGACGAGGAGAGGATGCCGTGCGAGAGCAGATATTCGAAGCACTCGGCGCGGCGGTCAAAGCATTCGCGGCGGGTCATGCGGTGTTCGGGGTTCGAGCATTCGTCGCCTTCGTTGCAGGTGAAGACATCCAAGTATGCACAGTCGAGTTTGATGCCATGCGCGGCAATCTGGGTGAAATTGCGGCGCACGTAGTCCGGTGCGAGCTCGGCGCACAGGTAGGTCTGGCGGCCGCCCGCCCAGCGTGCGTGTTCGGGCATCGTACCGTCTGCCAGCCGAATCGCATTGTTGGCATCAAAGGTTTGCGCGGTGAAGTAGTAATCGCGGTACTGGTCATGCGTGCCGAAAATATCGCCTTGCTCATGGCAGGCGTCGACCAGCGACTTCATGCCTTCCCAGCCGCCTGCCTCCTGACAGGCCGGCAGATAGTCGGGGTGTGCGTTGTCGTATCCGGGCTGTGCCCAACCATCCAAGTGCATGTACAGTCGGCCTGCACCCATGCCGTGCAGTGTTCGCATTTGCTTTTCGCGCTGCGCAAAGGTGACCAATGAATCGTTTTTCTCGGGGTGATCCTTATCGTAGTAGTACGAGTCGGGCTGCACTTTGGTTTTGATGCCGATGTGCACCCACGAGCGACCAATCAGGTCACGCACGGAGGGATTGCGCGCCGCCTTTTCGGCGAGCGTACGCAGGCGACCTCGTTCGTTGACGTACGAACGATAGGCCTTGCACACCGCCGTGTGATCGGCGTGGTCGAGGAACTGGTAGCGTACCACGCGGCGATAATTCATTGTGCCGAGGCTTGGCTCAAACCAAGTATTGATATGGGTGTACGGGCCATCGCTGGGATGGTCGATGCCGTAACCGGCATTCCATGGAGTTTCGCAGATGGCGATATACCCGTGTCCGTCTGCGCGGAGCTGCGCGAACCACGGCATGTAACCGCCAGCCGTTTCGAAGCGGCCGTCGAAGGCGATGTCTTTGGTGCTCACGGCGGTAGGCCATGTGTTGGGGATCATCACACCTTGCTCATGGGTGATGAGCGTCGTGTCATGATCGTCGGCGCAATCGAAGTCCATGGCTGCGGGCCACGTCACATTGGTGATGTTCAGGCCTTGCTCATTGAGCGGAATCCATTCGAAGAGCACATCGCCTGAGGCACGCTCCACCCATACATAGGTTTCAAAGGAGTATGCGCTGTGCCCAAAGCCGGTGAAGATGCTGCGAATGCCGGTTCCCGTGCCGGTTTCACGCTGCTCATGGGTGATGGAAGTGGCATCCGCGAACGCGAAGGTGCCTTGCGCGCATTGCAGGGTCGGCTTGAAATCAGCGCAGGTATTCCATTCGGCACCGTCGCGCGTAAAAGCGAACTGCATTGTTCGTTCATCGAATCGCACGGTAGTGCCGGATACGGTGAATTCCATAGTTAATGTGCTCCTGTATGTTCTCGATTGCTCCCGCTTACGGGAGCTCGCTCATATAACAAGATTAGGGGTGGTCTGCTGTTTGAGACCACCCCCAGTCGGCTTTGCCGACAGCCCCCGCCAGCGGGGGGCTAGCGCTGTCTGTTTATTACTTACTGCTTACTGCTTCTTGGTCAGTGCGGTGAACACTGGGCCGCCGCCGTAGTCGAATGCGACGCCGGAGATTGCGGAGGTGCTGGCTGCGGTGGCATTCTGGTTCCACAACGGGATAGCCGGAAGGTCCTGCAGCAGAATCTCCTCACCTTGCTGATAATACTTGTCGGCTTCCTCGGTGGACGGGGCGGAAAGAGCCTTGTCCATCATGGCATCGAACTCGGGGTTCTTGTAGTTGCCGCTGTTGCCGCCCTTGCCGTCGGCCGAACTGGAATCGTACAGCTGTACCAGATAGTTGTCCGCGGATGGATAATCAGGGCCCCAACCGCTACGGTATGCGGAGGTCATCTTGCCTGAATCCACATTGGACAGGAATTCGTCGGAAGTGGACATCGGGATGCTCTTGGCATCGATATCCAGCGTGTTCTTGATGTAGTTGCAGATTGCCTCAACCCAGTTCTTCGCAGTGCCATCAGCATTGTATGCAATGCCGAACTCACCGCTCCACGGGGAGATGGCGTTGGCCTTGGCCCACAGTTCCTTGGCCTTGGACGGGTTGTACTTCAGTACTTCATTTCCCTTGAGTTCCTTGGAGTAGGCGCTGATTGGGGCTGCAAGGAAGTCGACGGCGGGCGTGGCGGTGCCGTGGAAGATCTTCTCGGCGACGGTCTTGCGGTCGATGGACATGGAAATGGCCTGACGACGCAGGTTGCCTTCCTCGTTCTGGCCGAAGTGTTCCAGCCATTCAGGAATGGTGAAGGTGAGCGTATTGCCACCGGGCTCGTTGTATGCCTTCAGCGACTTGTCGGATTGGAAGGAGGTAAGTGCGGTGTCAGGAATCGTGTTCGTGAAGTCCAGGTTGCCACCGCGTAGGTCGGCGTATGCCGAATCAGGCGAGGTATAGATCTTGAAGTTCAGGCCATCGTTCTTGGCGACACGATTGCCCTTGTAGTCAGGGTTCTTCACCATTTCGATGCTGTGGTTGTGCTGCCAGGACACGAACTTGTATGGGCCGTTGCTCACTGGGTGCTGACCGAACTTCTTCGGGTCCTTGAACGCGGATTCGGGCAACGGCATGTAGGCGTGGCTGCCGGCCTTGACCGGGAATGCCGAGTCGGGCTGGCTGAGCTTGACATCGATGGTGTTGTCGTCAACGACGGTCAGGCCGCTCAGCGTGGCCTTGGGGTCCACGTCCGGCTTTTGCAGATCATCATAGCCTTCGATTGTGCTGAAGAAGCTGGCGCTGGCCTGCTTGTTGGCACTGTTGGCGGTGTAATTCCATGCGTTTACGAAGGAGTGCGCGGTCACCGGAGTGCCGTCGGTGAACTTCCATCCGCTCTTGAGCTTGATGACGTAATGCGTGGCGTTGTCGCTGGAGGTGATGCTGTCTGCTACCTCGTTGTGGATGCCGCCCTTCGCATCGTAGGTCACCAGACCTGCGAACAGCTGGTCTACAACCTTGCCGCCACCGGCCTCAGTGGTGTTGCCGGGGAATAGTGGGTGTGCCGGCTCACTGCCGTACACGGAAATGATATTGGAATCTGAAGCATTGCTGGAATTGGAGGTACCGGTCGATCCGCAGCCGCTGAGCAGCATGACGATTGCCGCACCGGCCGCGACCAGTGAAGTGACATGACGTGTGTTCATGAATCTCTCCCAAATATTCTGGCGTCATCTTTTTGGCGACGAAAGACACCATAGGAGCTTCATATTAACTATATATGCAATATTCTCGAAATATAGACATTACAAGTATTTTTGGAATAATTAATCAGTTTCTACATCCTCGGGGACGCGGCTACGGAGAATTTGCGAGGACGTTACACGAATGGTGACGGTACTCACAACGACGGCTAACGACATTTTCAGAACCAAGTCACTGAAATTGGCTACATCCGAACAAGTAGGACCACCTTTGTAAGGAGAAATCGCAAACACTGTCCATTCGTATGAGTTGCAATGAAGCGCAAAAGGTTCATGCAATGTAATCTATTAAGTATCAACATATTTCTTGAAGACTTCTCCAACGACAACGTTGTCGTCCACGTTCGGTTCGAACTGACGATATTCGTGACACAATCAGCCGACGCTTTCTCCCCCTGAAAGGGATTATCATGAGAACCGCCAAAAAAATGTTCGCTTCGCTTATGGTGGTACTTCTCTCTATATCTATTGCTCCGCAAGCCTTCTCCATAGAAAAAATGGCAACACAGAGTTGCGTGCATGTCCAGAGGTCGGACAGACCTCGGTAAGCGCCACTATTGTTAATAACAATTACCATATCGGCGTAGGACAAATCTTCCGATCAGGTCCGGGCGGTACAATCACTGCCTCAACCACAGCCACCTACACAGTGGGAGTCACATCCAACGTATCTGCCAGTATTACGACTGGGCAGATTGTTAAGGCTTCAATCTCCGCCGGATTTTCCAACTCAACATCTTCTTCCAGATCGACCTCCTACAAGTATTCGCGGAGTATATCTCCTGGTCGTTATGGGAACATGCAGTATGGCAACTACGGTGCCCAGGTAAACGTAAAAAAGCCACCATTGTCGCTCCATGCAATGTCCAAGTGCTCGCTTCTGGAAGCGCAATCGTGCCCAGTGCGAACGTATGGGGTTACCGATATTGGGAAAGCTAGGCCATTATGAACACTCGACTGGCAACAAAAACAAAGGCCGCAATCATCGCTGCCGCGATCAGCCTATTGGCTCTTACCATCGGCATCATATGGATGATGACTCCACATGGCAGTAGCAATGATTCTGCGGCTTCGAAGCAACCTGCTAAGGCACCCGTTTCCGAGCATGTTCTCGACAAACGCTCCGTGACAAAACTCGATAACGCCGTACAGGATGCCGTAGAGCTCAATCGCGAATCGTTCCGCGCGTCGTTCAACGCACGTCCCAGCTATCAGACTGATGAGACCGGTAAACGAAAAACCATGGCCATTCTTGATACTGACAGTTCGCCATGGGATGCCGGCACCTACCAGCTCACGGTGTACTGCATGGGCAGCGGGACGCTCAACGCGTCATTCTCCATCGGAGAACAGTACGAGGATTGCACCGTCTCCTGTACGGACGACATTGCGCAAGAAACACTGACCATACGAACGGAAGGTGCCTCTGAGGGTCAGGTCAGCATCGTGCCATCCGAAGATTCAGTAAGCGAAATCGCCTACTGGATTAATCATCCCAACAACTAGCACAGATTCTTAATCTGTACCGATTGGTGAAGATTCCACATCCCTGAAATCTCGTCAATAGAAAGATTCCTTCGGAGAGGACTCACCCAGCAAGAAGAGTAGGTATATCATGTGGACGGTGCACATAGCCGCCCACATGATATACGGATATTGCAGTGTTTGGTATGAGCGCCTTCCAACTCTCCTATACCACCGAGCAACTCTTCGCCGCCGGTATGCTGGCACTCATACGCAAGGAAGCACCGACACAAGAGTACGTGCACATCATTGGCGGGGCTCTTGGCAACAAACATCTGATGCAATGGCGGGAACACTCGTTGTCGTTTGAGCGCATGATGCTTACCGACACCGAATTGTCAGTGCTGGGCACTACCGAGTTGAAACGCAATCTTGCCGGATGGTGCTTAGAGGGCATTATCGACTCAGCTTCCGGCTTATGCCAGAAAGTCGAAGGGGGAGCCGCTGCTAAATAGAAAACGGCCCCTCAGATGAGGGGCCATGAGGACTATCTAGTGTTGTATGTAAGTTTCCTCGTGAAAGGGAACCACAACGGAGAGATTCAGCGAGGCAGCATCATCGGACGCTGGCTGGCCTTGATCGGGGCCGGCAGCTCGCTCTTTTCCTTGGAGAGGTACTCGTCCACGGCTGCGGCGCAGGAGCGGCCTTCGGCGATGGCCCAGACCACGAGGCTCTGGCCACGGCCGGCATCGCCGCACACGAACACGCCATCCTGGGAGGTGGCGAACTTGTCATTGCGAGCGATGTTGCCACGCTTGTCGAGTTCGACGGGCAGCTGGTCGAGGATGGTCTCGGTGTCCGGGTGCAGGAAGCCCACGGAGATGAGGACCAGATCGGCGGGCAGCACGCGCTCAGTGCCAGGCTGGCGAGTGAACGGACCATTTTCGCCGGGAGCCACGGAGACGACCTTCAAGCCGGTGACATGACCACGCTCATCGGCCACGAAGCCTTCGGCGGTGGTCGAGTTATCAATGGTGACCTTGGCCTTCTCCTCTTCGGTGCCCTCGAAGTTCACGGAGTCGGTGGAGTAGATGTACTCGCCGCCCTCTTCCATGGAGGAGGTCTTCTGGTAGGTGCGGGCGAAGGTCGGCCACGGGCTGTTGTCCGGACGGCTTGACGGCTCTTTCGGCATGATCTGTAGCACGGTGACGTCCTTCGCACCCTGACGGATCGAGGTGCCGAGGCAGTCGGAACCGGTGTCGCCACCGCCGATGACGATGACGTGCTTGTCCTTGGCGGTGATGTCGTGCACCGGCTTGACGCCGAAGATACGGCGCGTGGCGTCGGGCAGGAAGTCGAGGGCGAAGTGGATGCCGTCGAGCTCGCGGCCCGGAATCTTCATATCGCGCGGCACGCGGGAGCCGATGGCCACTACGACGGCGTCGTAACGGTCACGCAGGTCATCCCACGTGATGTCCTTGCCGATTTCCACGTTGGTGCGGAAGCGGGTGCCTTCGGCCTCCATCTGCTTGACACGGCGGTCAAGCAGACCCTTCTCAAGCTTGAAGTTCGGGATGCCGTAACGCATCAGACCACCGATGGCGTCGTCCTTCTCGTAGACGACGACGGTGTGGCCGGCGCGGGTGAGCTGCTGTGCGGCGGCGAGGCCGGCAGGGCCGGAGCCGACGACGGCGACCGTCTGGTCGGTCAGACGCTGCGGCGGCAGCGGCTTGACGTAGTCCAAATCCCATGCCTGGTCAATGATGGTCTGCTCGTCAAGCTTGATCATGGTCGGCGGCTGGTGGATGCCGAGCACGCAGGCCTGCTCGCACAGGGCCGGGCAGATGCGGCCGGTGACTTCGGGGAAGTTGTTGGTCATGGACAGACGGTTGTAGGCGTCTTCCCACTTGCCCTGACGGACCAAGTCGTTCCACTCGGGAATCAGGTTACCCAGCGGGCATCCGGTCATGCAGAACGGGGTGCCACAATCCATGCAGCGGGCCGCCTGCGTTTGGGTCCACGGTTGCAGGCCGGTTTCGGCGTGAACGTCGAACCAGTCCTTGATACGCTCCTCAACGGGGCGTTCAGCCAACTCTCGGCGGGTACGGACCTTCAGGAATCCTCTCGGGTCGCCCATGTCAGCGCGCTCCTTCCATAACCTGCTCGTACACCTTTTCCCAGGCGCCGGGCGCATTGAAATCTACATTGTTGGCCTTGGCTTCTTCCATGGCCTTCGTCATGGCCACGAACTGCTTCGGCACTACGTGCGTGAACCGCTTGACGGTTTCGTTCCAGTCCTCCAGCAGGGCCGCGGCGAACTGGGAACCGGTCTCTTCGGCATGCTGCTTGACCAGTGCGTACACCAGCTTGGAGGTTTCGGCATCAAGCGACTTGAAGAGCAGTGCACCGGACTTGATGGCACCCGGGTTGACCTTCTTCATATCAAGGTCAAGCACATAAGTGTTACCGCCGGAGAAGCCTGCACCGAAGTTGCGTCCGGTGGGGCCGAGCACCACAACAGTGCCGCCGGTCATGTACTCGCAGCCGTGGTCGCCCACGCCTTCGACCACGAACGTGGCACCGCCGTTACGAACGCCGAAACGTTCGCCGGCGCGACCGGCTACGAACATCTGGCCGGAAGTGGCGCCGAAACCGGTGACATTGCCGGCGATGACGTTGCTGTGCTTGTCGAAGGTGACGGTGTCTTCCGGGCGCACGATCATGCGACCGCCGGACAGGCCCTTGCCGGCGTAGTCGTTGACTTCACCGTAGATGCGCATGGTCTCGCCGCGCGGGATGAACGCACCGATGGACTGGCCTCCGGAACCGTGCAGGGTCATGTCGATGGTGTCGTCCGGCAGACCTTCCTCGCCGTAACGGCGGGTGATCTCATAGCCGACCATGGTGCCGACCGTACGGTTGACGTTGCGAATCGGCATTTCGATGCGCACGGGTTCCTTGTGTTCGAGGGCCGGCTGGGCAAGTCCGATGAGCTTGTTGTCCAGCGCCTTCTCCAGCTCGTGGTTCTGCTCGATGGTCTGGTGCAGGATCGTGCCGGGTACCGGGCCGGCCTGCTTGAGCACGTTGGTCAGGTCGATGCCGCCGGACTTCCAGCGCTTGATGGCCTCGTCCTGATCCAAACACTCAACGTGGCCGATGGCCTCCTCAAGAGTCCTGAAGCCGAGCTGGGCGAGGATCTCGCGCACCTCCTCAGCGATGAACATGAAGAAGTTGACCACGTACTCGGGCTTGCCCTTAAAGCGGGCGCGCAGCTCAGGATCCTGGGTGGCAATGCCCTGCGGGCAGGTGTTCTTCTGGCAGGCGCGCATCATGACGCAGCCTTCCACGATCAGGGCTGCGGTAGCGAAGCCGAATTCCTCGGCACCAAGCAGGGCGGCGATGACCACGTCACGACCGGTCTTGAGCTCGCCGTCGCACTGGACGACGATGCGGGAGCGCAGGCCGTTCAGGATCAGCGTCTGCTGGGTTTCGGACAGGCCGATCTCCCACGGGGTGCCGGCGTGCTTGATGGCGTTGAGCGGGGCTGCACCCGTACCGCCGTCATAGCCGGAGATAAGCACCACGTCGGCATGGCACTTGGCCACACCTGCGGCGATGGTGCCGACGCCGAACTCGGAAACGAGCTTGACGTGGATACGTGCCTTCGGGTTGGCCATCTTCGCATCGTTGATCAGCTGCTTCAGATCCTCGATGGAGTAGATGT
>OLPG01001364.1_pt1 | contig 20664 bp, 14 predicted proteins | sample 1672311 | NCBI WGS metagenome assembly OLPG01 (sample SAMEA3136670, study PRJEB25190) | human gut metagenome | biome: human gut; feature: human-associated habitat; material: faeces | place: Austria | collected 2013 | reverse complement strand
TGGTCTGGAAATGAAACTGATCGATGCGGAGTATACATTTGACAATAACAAAGTGCTGTTCTATTTTACAGCAGATGGAAGAATTGATTTCCGTCAGCTGGTCAAGGACCTGGCAGCTATCTTTAAGACAAGAATCGAACTTCGCCAGATCGGAGTAAGAGATGAGACTAAGATTCTTGGGGGAATCGGCATCTGCGGCAGACAGCTTTGCTGTCACACCTATCTTTCCGAGTTTGAACCTGTGTCTATCAAGATGGCAAAAGAGCAGAATCTGTCACTGAACCAGACCAAGATTTCCGGTGTCTGCGGCAGATTGATGTGTTGTCTCAAGAATGAGCAGGAAACCTACGAAGCACTGAATAAGAGCCTTCCAGGAACCGGAGATACGGTTACTCTTCCGGATGGATTACAGGGAATTGTACACAGTGTAAATGTTCTCAGACAGAGAGTCAAAGTAATCGTGGAAGTCAATGATGAAAAGGAGATTCAGGAATATCCGGTAGGAGAACTGAAATTCCGGTCACGCAAGAAAAAAGCAAAGAACGCTGACAAAGAAACAAGGGACATTGAGTAAAAAGAAGGAGATTCTAAATCCCATGGAAAAAAATCCGCAGAATGATCTGGTATATCCGGGAGAACGGGTTGATGATCTTCAGAATGGTCTGTATGTGATACAGAATCCGGAAAAGTTCTGCTTCGGAATGGACGCAGTTCTGTTATCTGGATTTGCAGATATCCGACAGAATGAAAAGGTTCTGGATATGGGAACCGGAACGGGAATCATTCCTTTTCTGCTGAAAGCCAAAGACAAGGGTTCACATCTGACAGGACTTGAGATCCAGGAAGAATGTGCAGATATGGCGAGACGAAGCGTATCGTACAATCATCTGGAAGCTGATATTGATATCGTATGCGGAGACATAAAGGAAGCTGCTGAAATTTTTGGAGCAGCTTCTTTTCATGCAGTGACAAGCAATCCGCCCTATATGATCGGACAGCATGGCCTGCAGAACCCATACATGGCAAAAGCAATTGCAAGACATGAGATTCTCTGTACACTGGAAGATGTAGTGAGCCAGGCAGCAGCAGTGCTGAAAGACAGAGGACGTTTTTATATGGTCCACAGACCTTTCCGTCTGGCAGAAATCTTTCAGGTTCTCATGAAATATAAACTGGAACCCAAGAGAATGCAGCTGGTGTACCCGTACATAGATCGTGAACCCAATATGGTTCTGATCGAAGCACGAAAAGGTGGAAATTCCAGAATAACGGTGGAGCGACCATTGATCGTCTATGAGAAACCAGGTGTTTATACCAGTGATATTCTTGAAATATACGGAAGAGTATAAAAGAATCAAATAATCTGAGAGAAAGGGGATTCCCGGATGAGTGGAAAATTATATCTTTGTGCAACCCCAATCGGAAATCTGGAAGATATTACACTTCGAGTACTCCGCACATTGAAGGAAGTGGATCTGATCGCGGCAGAAGATACCCGAAACAGTATTAAACTGCTGAATCATTTTGAAATCAAAACACCGATGACCAGTTATCATGAATATAACAAGATTGAAAAGGCATATACGCTGATTGAGAAGATGCAGAACGGTATGAATATCGCACTGATCACGGATGCCGGGACACCGGGAATTTCGGATCCGGGTGAAGAACTGGCTGCGATGTGTTATGAGGCCGGAATCGAAGTAACATCCCTTCCGGGTCCGGCAGCATGCATTACCGCGCTTACATTATCAGGACTTCCTACCAGAAGGTTTGCTTTTGAAGCATTTCTTCCGATGGACAAAAAAGAGCGCAAAGAAGTTCTGGAAGAGCTTGTCAATGAGACCCGGACGATCATTTTGTATGAGGCTCCGCATAAACTTGTAAGGACACTGCGAGATCTGAGGGAAACCCTTGGAAACCGCAGAATGACACTTTGCAGAGAACTGACCAAGAAGCATGAGACAGCCTTCCATTCAACGATTGATGACCTGCTTGCTTATTATGAGAAAGAGAAGCCACTTGGGGAATGTGTCCTGGTTATCGAGGGCAAAAGCCGTCAGGAACTGAAAGAAGAAGCAGCTGCCTCGTGGGAAGAGATTTCCATAGAAGAACATATGGAAATTTATGAAAAAAAGGGAATGTCCCGTAAAGATGCCATGAAGCAGGTCGCGAAAGACCGCGGTGTATCAAAAAGAGACATATATAGCTATTTGATGAAATAGAGATGCAATAAAGATGCCCACCAGCGAATTTGAGAAAAAAATTCACCGGTGGGCATCTTTGATTTGTTGTTTTGGGAGCTACAGATGCCTGGTCAGGGTTGGAAGCATCTGCAACTTGCTGGAATTGGATTTGCAGATGCCTGGCCGGGGTCGGAAGCATCTGCAACTTGCTGGAATTGGATTTGTAGATGCCTGGTCGGGGTCGGAAGCATCTGCAACTTGCTGGAATTGGATTTGCAGATGCCTGGTTGGGGTTGGAAGCATCTGCAATTTGCTGGAATTGGATTTGCAGATGCCTGGTCGGGGTTGGAAGCATCTGCAACTTGCTGGAATTGGATTTGCAGATGCCTGGTCAGGATCGGAAGCATCTGCAATTTGCTAGTATTGGAGCTGCAGATGCCTGGTCGGGGTTGGAAGCATCCACAACTTGCTGGATATGAATTTGCAGATGCCTATCACCAAGTTGATATTAAGAATCCTACAACAATTGCGGTGGGATTGTTTTTTATGTCGAAAAAAGAGCAAAATGTTCTCGTGGACTTGCGGAGCATATTGTGCTAAAATATAACAAAGCATCACATTTCTTTTTGTTCTTTACAGGAAACTGTATCTTATTATCTTCGGCCGTTCGGTCGTAACAGAGAAATCAACCGTTTTCACACAGATCTGCGGGAAGTACTGTTGTATATCAAATATTCGAAGGAAAAAGAAAAACTGGTTGACCTGATCCAAACCGATGACGGATTTCAGAACATGAAGACAGAAACGGTAGTCATGCTGAATACACTTACTAACTCAAAACTGAAATTCAATGAAGAAAAGGAGGAAACAAGTATGTGTCTTGCAATTGATGAATTACGGGAGGAAGCAAAACAGGAGGGAATTGAATTTGGACGAAGAGAGTTGATTGAGAAAATGCTTATGAATCATGAAACTATGGACAAGATAAAAGAGTATACCGGTTATACTCAGGAAAAAATAGATGAGATAGCAAAGGAATTATCTGCTAGATAGAGCTTAAAAGACTGTTGTTATTAGCGGATTGAATAATAATAACAGTCTTTTTTTGTGTATTTTGGTGGTAGAACTTTAACGTATTGAATGATATGCTAAATAAGGATAAGTCTAATCAAAATGAAAAGACAAGAAACAGAGCACAATATCTGTTGAAGGAGAAAAGTATGAAAAATATACTGAAAGTTCGAATGTTAGGTGGATTTACACTGGAATATAAAGGAAAAGAACTGGTCCTGGACCGTAACAATGTATCAAAGACCACACAGCTGTTTCAATTATTACTTCTACATACACAGGATGGAGGAATCTCCAAAGCAGCACTCATCGATGCCCTGTATGGCCGAAGCGATGTCGAAAATAAAAACGGCAGCCTCAACAACACAATATTCAGGCTCCGAAAGCAGCTCACCGCAGCGGGGCTTCCGGAAAGCAGTTACATCAATATAAATGGTGGAATGTGTACCTGGGACCCGGATATCGAAACTTCAGTAGACGTATGCGACTTCAAGCAGACGATCGAATCAGCACGTCACGAAAAATCCCAAAAGACCAAAATGGAAATCTACGCCAAAGCATGGAAACTCTACACCGGAGAATTCCTCCCGGATATGATGGGCGAGGACTGGGCGGCAGTCGAAAACATCGCATGTCGAGATATGTATTTCGACTGTGTCGAAGAACTGTGCCACTACCTGAAAACCGAAGAAAAATTCGAAGAACTCTACCGTGTCGCACACAGCGCAGCCGAAATCTACCCATTCTATGACTGGCAGATATGGGAAATCGACAGCCTCATCGGAATGTCCCGCTACAAAGACGGCCTCGATGTCTACAAAAGAACAACCAAGCTGATGTTCGACGAACTCGGCCTGTCACCATCCGCCGGAATGCTCGAGCGATTCAAACTTATGGGAGAGCGAACCTCACAGGCAGCAGGCGCAATCGAAGACATCAAGTACCGCCTCCGCGAAAAAGAATCCATCGAAGGCGCTTACTACTGCACCTATCCAAGCTTTGTGGACGTTTACCACGTGTTCGGCCGCATGATGGAACGAACCGGCATGTCCGTATTCCTGATGCTCTGCACCCTGAACTTTATAAATATCGAGACAGACGACGAAAATCAGAAATACTATTCAGAACTTCTCCGCGAGTCCATTCAGAAAGCAGTCCGTAAAGGCGATTTTTACACCCGATACAACATCCAGCAGTATCTCGTAATGCTGATAGGGATAACCCAGGAAAACTGCACACTCGTATCAAAACGAATCAACAAAGAATTCAACAAAAGACTCACCCGCCGCAAGAACGTATCAATCGACTACTACGTTGCTTCACTCGGTGAGGTCTGCAACGACTAAAACAAACAACATTAATAATTAATATAGAAGTAAAACTATTCAGCCCGGAGATCCCCTCCGGGTTTTTTTGCGCCCGGAAATCTCCCGTCCCCCCAAAATCTCAGCCCCCCTCGCAAATTATCAGAAACATTGTCGAAAAAATATGAAAAAATGTTCAAAAAGCAGAATCACGAAATAGTTGAAGAAATAACCCCGATGCTATAATAAAAATACTCTGAAATAAGTGCGTGTTATCGTGTGGTTAAAAACAAAAATACCGTGGTCGGATCTTGACGGAGGATACAGAACAGATGGAAAAAGGCAAAAAAAAACATACAGGGACATTTGTAGTACATGTGAGTCACTGTGACAATGCCACATGGCAGGGCGAAGTGACCTGGGCGGAAGCCAATAAAAAGAAAAGTTTCAGGAGTGCACTTGAACTGATCAGATTGATTGATGGAGCACTGGAGGTGGATGAATGATGAAAGAAAAGCTCAACGTTTCTGCTTCCAATATCGTGAATGTCTGCATAGACAACATAGACGGAGTAGAAAGGTCCGGAAGATTTTACTGTTATTACAGTAAAGATCCTATATTCTTCCGAAGTATTCATGAACTCTTCCGCTATATGGAGCGATTCATGAACGAGCTGAACTTTCCTCAGTCATCAACAGAGCTGCGGACATACGAAGACAAACAGCAGAAACCAGCAAATGAAAAAAGAATCTCTTTTACAGAGGTCAGCAACCGCGAACAGATCCTTGAACAGAGAGGAAGCATAGACACCCTGGCTGTATATGTCAGATACCGTCAGAACGCTACATGGCAGGGAAGTGTCTATCATATGAAAAACAACGAGCGGGAAGATTTCAACAGCGAGCTCGATTTACTCAAAATAATAGAAAATTGTCAAAATAGTACTAAAAATGTTGCTGAAAGCGGCTGACGAAATAGGTGACGAAACAGTTCACCTGTTATAATGTCGTTAAATCTTAAATAAGTTGTACGTGAAGCAGTTAACGATAATTTTTTTATTATCATCATGCATATAATAGGGGATGTTAATATGAAAAGAGAAAATAATAAAAAATTCAAAAAAAGGAAACGGAATCAGAACAGAAGCCTGACATGTCGGGTGCTCAGTATGATGTTTGCAATCGTGCTGTTCTGCTCCACTGTATTAATAAATACAGACTATGTATCTCAGGCAAGCTCCTTCGATGACATGGTAGACATGGTAGAAGTTGAGGAGGATTCCGCAGCAGCTGATACATCCGAAGATACAGGAGACGATCTCGGCACAGATGTGAATTTTGAATCGGAATCGGAAGAGGGTTCGGCCGAAACATACAGCGAATCTGATGATTTCGGTTCCAGCGATGCCGACTTCTCATCAGGCGAGAACATGTTCACAGATGGAACATCCGAGAGCAGCGCTCCAGCTGAAGAAGCAGCACAGCCTGTAAGCTGTATCGTAAAGCTTAAAAATGAAACAATCGAGGTCAAGGCCGAAGCTCCTGCAGGTGTCCTTCCAAACGGAACACAGATGATCGTCAAAGCAGTCGAGAACAACACCGAAGATGCCGAGCTGACAGACCAGTACAACAAACTGGCAGCCAAGATTACAGAGCAGCTTCAGAGCCAGGGCAAAAACCTCGACGGCTTCCTTGCTTACAACGTATCTTTTACAGATGCAGATGGCAACCCGGTTGAACCGTCCGACAAAGTTACTTACAGCTTTATTTATAAAGAAGCTTCTTCACCGGAACTGACAGACCCGGCAGCATCTACAGTGACAGCAGCCATGATCAGAACCAACAAAGAAACTTCCGAACTGGAACTGACAGAGCTCAAAGCCGAAGAGGACAAGCTTACAGTTGAAACAAATGAAAGCAGACAGCTCACAAAAGCAGCTTTCCAGTCAGCAGCTACCGCAGCATATACATTTGTATGGAGCAGCACACCGGCAGCAGATGATAATGAAAACACTGAGAATAAAGAAGAAAACGGTGAAGTAAATAACGAAGAAGTTAATACAGACACCAACACCGAAAATACCGAAGAGAACGAAGAAGAAACCAACACAGAGAATAATGTAGAAAACTCTGAGGAAGAACAGAATCCGGAAGAAGCACCGGATCAGGAACAGACCAAAATGATCCGCGTCATCGCAGACGAAGTTAATCTTCGCGTAACTCCTTCCACAGAAGCAGAAGTGATTGCAACCGTAGATACAGACACTCAGCTTCCACTTATTGAAACAGTAACTGATGAAGATGAATTCACCTGGTACAAAGTTTCCTACGAAGAAGCAGAAGCTTATGTAAGAAGCGATATGGCGGAAGTTGTTGAGACTGAAGAGCAGGGTACAGAAAACGAAGATGCAAATGAAGAAGAAGCAGACGTTCAGGTCGAAGACGAAGTAACCTACTCTCAGACAATCGGCAATGTGGTTGTAACTGCAACAGCTGCAAAAGATGTTCTTCCAGGAAATGCAGAGTTTGTTGTAACTCCTATCGTACAGGAAACAGACCCTGACCAGTACGCAGAAACAGAAACAAAGCTTAATGAAAAAGCTGAGGAAGATGGATACGAAATCGCAGGTTTCCTGGCATACGATATTTACTTCCAGGACAGTGAAGGAAATAAAATAGAACCAGTTGATGGTTCCGTAAAAGTTTCCATGCACTACACAGAACCATCCGTACCGGCAACCGTATCAGAAATCAGTGTCGTATCTGTTGATGAAGAAGTTAATGAAGAAAAAAATACAAATATTGATGTCATGCATTTTGTTGAAGATCAGAATGGTAAAGTTCAAGACGTTGTTAATATGACAGAACAGGGACAGGCAAACGTTGAAACTACTACAGATGGTGAAATTCAAAAAGCAGAATTCAATACAGAGAGTTTTTCAGTATTTACAATCACATGGAAAAGAAAAAGCGGAAATATAGAAGAATTTAACTTTGACAAAATAATACATTTGGTAAGACAGAATGGACAGAATGGACAGAATGGTAGTACATATACTGATTTGAAGAATTCAGTAAATGCAACAAATAGTCTGGTTCTGGAAACAGAAGATACTAACCCGGTTCTATACATGAGCACTATTACATCAAGTGGAATAAATAAAGAAATGTATCAACTTAAGGAAAGTGAAACAACATATCGCTTTATAGGCGCATACATTGCAACAACATCAAGAGATGGATATAGTCTGGTAGATAGCAATAAAGTAACGAAACTTATGGGAAGAAAAGAAAAAGATTCCAATAGTGGAGTTATGAAGTATCAGTATAAAGGAGATACAACTTATAGAAACCTGGAAATTGGTCAGACTGTTATATTTGTTTATTCAAATGCAGAACTAACAAAAAAGGCAAACCTTTATTCAGAAAACGGAATAACGTTATATGCATCAGGACAATCAACAGTAAATTTGACAAATATAGATATCTTATATACAACAAGTGCAAATGATATAATTCCGACAAGTGTAAAAGACAGTGAGAGCGGAAATAACTATACATATGAACGTACAGTTGTAGGAATCGGAGAAGAATCAGTTGAAGTCAAAGCCCTAAGACGGGAATCAAGTTCAAGTAATTCACCAATACAGTATAGTGAAGATGGTGAAAACTGGATGGATGTTGGAAGTAATCCTGTGAAATTTATTTATACAGCAGATGCTAAAGGAGAGGTTCCAAAAACAATAAAGACAGCTGATACTAGAAATCTTATCAATATCAGTATGGCAAATTATTTTGAAAACCAGAATTATCACGGTTCTTTTCGATTTGGTAGCGCAGATTATACAGGAAGTGAAGCGGTAAAACAGAATTTAGTAGAAGGATATCTTAAGGATGGATATCCGGTATTAAAAAATGGTAATGGTACATCATTAAACGGCCTTTTTGATGGTACCTGGGATAAGGTTATACCACATACATATGTTACAGGATTGAATCATCTGTTTTCATATGATTCAAGGACAGGAACATATAGCTATGATAGCGATAAGAATTATGCATATTATGATATTGATAGTAGTAGGAATACGGAAAAGAATTTTATAGTATATGAGAGAAGTAAAGACAAAGGTGAGGGAAATCGTCACGTTGCTTCATTCATGCCATATTCTTCTTGGGATGATGGTGCATCTCAGAATAAATTTGCTTTTGGTATGATGATATCTTTTGAGTTCTTACAACCGAAAAATGGTAAAATTAATGGACAGGATATGGTATTTAGTTTCTCTGGTGATGATGATGTCTGGGTATTTATAGATAACAAATTGGTGCTTGATCTTGGAGGTGTCCATGAGAGGGCAACAGGAAGTATCAATTTTGCAAATGGTGAAGTATACGTAAATAACCAGTCAAATCCAACATTAGGGAGTGTATTTAATAGTGATAGTGATACATTTGCAGATTATACCAGTCATTCATTGAAACTCTTCTATATGGAGCGTGGACGAGGTGATTCAAACTGTTCAATTAAATTTAATCTTCCACCAAGACCAACGAATTCTATTGAAATAGTAAAAAGTCTTGCAAATTCAGATAAAGAAAAGTATACAAGTACTGATTTTCAGTTCAAAGCATATCTTGAAGATGAAGAAGACAGAAATCAGGAGCTGGTTCAGTATAATGCAATTCCAGAAGGAACACCATACAGAGTTAAGAAAAATGATTCTCTTACAGATGAAGTAAGATATGTGGGAGCAAATAATATATTTACTTTAAAGGCAGGAGAATCAGCGGTATTCGAGGGGATTGATTCAGGACTCTGGTTCTATGCGGAAGAAGTTGGTATTCTTTCGGATCAATTTGATAGGGTTGACATTACAGACTGGAAAGTAACATATCACGATTTGAATGAAAAGCTAGTTGAAACATCCAACGGTAAGGTACCAGAGCAAACTGAAACTTACTTGGCACGAAGTGAAGAGAAAACTGCTGGTAATGCAGCAAGGGTAGAATTTAAAAATACCTGTAATGTAAAGAATTTGAGAAAACTAAGGATTACCAAGAAGATGAATGGGTTATCTACTACAGATAAATTCAGCTTTCAAGTATATCTTACAGGACAGAATGGGCAGTTTATCCCTTATGATGGAGGATATGAAGTCATACATAAAGATGGCACGAGTGCAAGTAGAGAGGGTAATCCTCAGGGAATAATAAGTGACATAGCACCGGATGAGACGATTGTAATTGATAAAATTCTTTCAGGAACTGAGTTCAGGGTAAACGAAATTGAACCAGTTAATTTTAATTCAAGATATGAGAAGCCAATAAAAGAAGTTAAAGAGGGTTCATGTGATGTTGGTACAGTAACAGGTTCTGACGGAATGATTGCTTTGGAAAAGGATGCTCATGTAATAATAACAAACACATTAAAAGTAGATCTGACAGTTAATAAAGAATGGTCAGATAAAAATATAAAGCACAGTTCTATATATGCAGGACTTTATAAAGCGGATGGAACACCATTAAAATGTGTTGAACTGAATGAATATAATCAATACAGATATGTTTTTGGAAATGTGAGTTCATCTGATTTGGTTTATGAGCTTAGACCGGTAACAGTAAATGAAAATGCAGAATTTACAATCAATAATAAAGGATATGTCAAAGTAAAAGAAAATGACATTATTGTGGCAAAAGCAAATAATACCGATACAAAATATAAAGTGTCTTATGGTAAAAAAGCAGAAGATGGAACAATGATTACTCAGACAATTACAAATACAAAGATTGTTACAAAATTGAATCTGATAAAAGTTGAAAAAAATAATAAAAAAAATCTTCTGAATAATGCAGAATTTGCACTTTATACAGCAAATGATAACTACACATATGAGGAAAGTAACCTGGTAACTAACAAGATCAAGACTGGTTCGGATGGAAGAGCAACAGTGAATGGATTAGTTCCTGGAAAATATGTTCTGAAAGAAACAAAAGCACCAGATGGATATTCACTTTCTGCCAATGTATGGCAGGTTCTAGTAAAGGATGATCAGTCAGTTGAAGTAAAAAATGGAGATGATGTTGTTAAAAGCGAGGATGGAGCATTTTTAATCGAAAACATTAAGCTCTACTCACTCCCATCAACCGGTGGCAGCGGAATTTACTGGTATATGATCGGCGGCATGGTACTTATGTCTACAGCCGCATGGATCTTATATAAAAACAAATGCAGGGAGGTGCTGGGAAAATAATTGTAACGATTGATTTTTTCAGTGGCTCCTTGCCACAAAAGAAAGTAATTATCCCGAATGAGGGAAAAATAAAATGGGCAAAGCCCGATAATGAAAAGGAGACAAAATTATGAAGAAGATGAGAAAAATTTTTGCAGTGTTATTAACACTGGCCATGGTACTCGCAATGAGTATTCCAACATTTGCAGCAGAAGTTACAGAACCAGTTACTTCTTATTCTAGTAAAATTACAGTAACAGGTTTATCTTCACAGGAAGAAGAAACAGTTAACTTATATGCAGCAATTACATTAAATGTTGATAAGAACGAATGGATTGTAGCTGACTGGGCTAAAGATTATATTGGATTAAGTACTGATGGAAAAAAATATGAAATCACAAATGCTGAAGGGTTAGCAAAAGCAGTACCTGAAACTATAGCACCATTTCAGCAGAAACATGTTGTAGGTGAAACACAAGTAGAGTTTTCAGAAGTTCCTGTAGGTGCTTATGTTGTTACAGCAAGTGGTAATAAAATCACATATTCTCCTATGGTTGCAGAAACATACAACGATGTTGCAACTTATATGCAGGCAAAAAATGTGACACTTGTAGCTAAATCCTCAGGTTATGATGTGAAAAAAGAAGCAGCAGATGGTTTTGTAAAACGTGGAGAAGAAGTAACATTTACAATTACAACTACATTTCCAAGTTTTACTGTTGCTGATTCTGAAGATAACACTTTTAAAATCATTGATACACCAACTGGTCTGGATATTCAAGAGATTACATCCGTTAAGATTGGTGATACTTCATTAAAAGCTAATGAAGATTATACTACTAATAAAGCAGATGATGGTAAGTATACAATTGAATTTACCAAAAATACTATTGGAACAAGCAATACAAATGCAGGTAAAAAAGTTGAAGTACAGTATAAGGCAATTGTAACATCTGAAGAAGGATATACTAATACAGCTAATACATCCAGAAATGAAACTGAGATGGGTAAGACTGAAGTTAAAGGTTATACTGGAACAATTACACTTACTAAATACGCAGAAGACGGAAAAACGATTCTTAAAGGTGCAGAATTCAAGTTATACAAAGCTACAAAAGATAAAGTAAAGGAAGAAAATTCTGGAGTTTCAGCATTACGCTTTATCAAGTTAGGAGATGGCATTTACAAATTAGCATTAGCAGATAACGAAGCTACTTCAACAGATACCTTAGTTGCAGTAAACGGAACATTGACTGTAAAAGGTCTTGATGAAGGTACATATTGGTTTGAAGAAACAAAAGCACCAGAAGGATATTCTATCAATGTAGATGGTGCTAGTGCAACTATTAAAGAAAGCAAAGATAAAAATGTAACTGTACCAACTTCATTGAAAGATACCAAACTCTCCGCTCTTCCATCCACAGGTGGTATCGGTACTACAATCTTCACAATCGCTGGATGCCTGATCATGGTTACAGCAGCTGGCTTATTCTTTGCAAGCCGCAAAAGAACAAACAAATAATCATTCGTGATTGTTTATAACCAAATATCGAATCCGGGGCATCTGCCCCGGATTCATAAAAAAATAATACAACAGCAAGGAGAGCTCGGATGAAAAAAAAAGCAGGCAATTTAGTAATTGGCATCATATTTTTAGCTGGTTTGTCCTTGCTGCTGTATCCCTTTGTAGCCAATCAATGGAATAACTACAGACAGAAACAGTTGATCAGTGGTTATGAACAGGTGGTTTCTGATAAGGAAGCAGCAGAAGGAATTGACTATGATGCAGAGCGTAAAAAAGCAGAAGACTATAACGAAGCCTTACTTCCATGTGTTCTTCCTGACTCTTTTGCACTTGCAGAGTCAAGTGGAGTAGACCCGGTTTATATGAATACGCTGAACATCGCTGGTGATGAGATGATGGGAAGTGTAGAGATTCCTAAGATCAATATCAAAATCCCGATCTATCACACAACGGAAGAAGATGTTTTGAACAAGGGTGCAGGTCATCTGGAGGGAAGTTCTCTTCCGGTTGGAGGAGCAAACACACATGCTGTTATTTCTGCACACCGTGGACTTCCGAGTGCATCACTTTTTACAGATCTGGATCAGATGAAAGTAGGAGATCATTTTCTGCTCCATGTGTTAGATGAAACCTTATGTTATGAAGTAGACAAGATTTCGGTTGTTAAGCCGGAAGACACTTCTGCTCTTGCAGTAGAAGATGGGCAGGACTTAGTAACTCTTTTAACCTGTACTCCTTATGGAGTAAATACAGAACGACTTCTGGTTCGTGGTCACAGAGTACCTTATGTAGAAGAGGAAGTCAAAGAAGAGAAGACAGTGCTCAGTGGAAGTAGTCTTCACACAAATTATCTTCTTTGGGTATTTGTTGGTCTATCCGTTACCGCACTCTTTGTTTTTGTGTTATACTTAAAGGAAACAAAGCTGAAGAGGCGAGCAAATAAAGGCGGTAAAAAATAGATTATGGCAAAAGAAAAGAAGAAAAAAGGTTCTATAGTTATCAACATATTTATCATATTACTTTTTATCGTCGGTGCGGGTATCTTTACTTACCCAACGATCAGTAATTACTGGAATGAGTACCGAAATGCGCAGCTTGTAACCAAGTACAATGAATCCGTCAGTGATCTGTCGGATGACCAGTACGAAAAGCTCTGGCAGGAGGCTGAGGAATACAACGCGGAGCATAAGGTCAATACGATCGTAGATGCTTTTAACGAAGAGGATTATGTTCTCAGTCATCCTTACGATGAGGTCCTTGATCCAAATGGTGACGGGCTGATGGGAAGTATCGAGATCCCCAAGCTGAATCTGACGCTTGCTATCTACCATGGTCTCAGTACCGAGGTTCTGGAAAAGGGTGTCGGGCATGTTGAGGGAACAAGTCTTCCGATAGGTGGAGCGAGCACACATGCGGTGCTGGCTGGACACAGGGGACTTCCGAGTGCAAAGATTTTTACGGATCTTGACCAGATGAAGAATGGAGATATTTTTCTGATCCATGTTCTGGGAAAGACTCTTGCATACAAAGTAGATCAGATTAAAACGGTTCTTCCGGAGGAATCCAGTGAGCTGGATATCATCGAGGGAGAGGATCATGTGACGCTGGTAACCTGTACTCCTTATGGAGTCAACACTCACAGGCTTCTGATAAGGGGAATCCGGACAGAGTATGTTGAACCGGAGGAGGAAGCTGAGGAGACACCGATCCAGCAGATCGCAAAGGTTGATCCGGTGAAGATTATGATCATTGGTCTTGTAGCTATGGTCATAATGATCATCATTGTTTATATAGTTATTCGGCGCAAAAACCGAAAAACAGAAGAGAGTAGCCGCAAAGACGAATAGTGATCACAGAAAATAACAAGGAGGCCGATCGTGGTGAAACAGAAGAAAAAGAAATTTAAAATGTGGAATAAGCTTTTGGCTTTCCTAGGAATGTTTGTCATGTTGACATGCTGTTTGGCAGGAACGGTTCAGGCAGGTTCTTACGAAGCCGGAAGAAAGGGAAGTCTGAATCTGACGGTTCAGCAGACGGATGCCGAGGGCAAGACAACACCGCTGACAGGTGTTAAGTTAAAGCTTTACAGGGTTGCGGATGTTTCATTTGATGGAAATGTGCATTTTGTACTGACCAGCTCCATGTCATCTGCAGGATACGATTTTGATTCCTTCAAGAATGCAAGTGAATGGTATTCAGCAGCCGAAAAGCTTGCCGAGGTTGCAGCTGCTTCTTCAGTAAAGCCGGTTGAGGCTGTTTCGGATGAGCAGGGCAAGGTTGTTTACAGCGATATGGAAGAGGGCATGTACCTGGTAATCGGTGCAGCGAAGAGTTCCGTTAAGGTTACTCCAATGCTCTTAACAGTTCCTTTTGCAAGCACAGAGGAAGGCTGGATCTACGATGTACAGGCTTATCCAAAGGCAGAGAAGAGCAACACTGCAGGTATTACAGTTGAGAAGAGACTGTATCGTATTAACCCGAATACGTTTGAACTGGATGAAATAACTGCTGACGATGCAACTTACAAGGTTGGTCTTTTCCTTGATAAGGATGGTACGATCCCATATGGTGATGATTACATCAGAACGATCCATATCCAGAATGCACAGTCAGGCAAAGCTTCTTACAGCAATGTTCAAAGAGGTACCTATTATGTATTCGAGCTTGATGAGAATAACAAGGCGATCAAGCTGAATGATGAGGTGCAGATTGATAAAGAAAACAGCTTCCATTACAATGTTACGAATGCAGCAGACAAGGAAGACAACAGTGTTGTAGTGGATGACAATACGGTTGCTACAGATATCGCAGCTTATGTAAATAACATTTTTTCAACTCTTCCGGAAGGCTTCTTTGTAAATGGAAAGATCGAGATTACAAAGAACGTTGTAGTGGACGGTGTGAAAAAGACTGTAGACGACAAGTTCTATGCAACTGTATTTGATGATTCTGGTAAGGCGGTAAGCACCGTTGAACTGAAGCAGAATGATAAAGTTACTGTTACGGTTCCATTCTCAGAAAATATAAAAGATACTGTTACTTATGCAGTTAAGGAAACCGATAAGGATGGTAATGTACTCGATAAAGATTCTTTCGCATATGTAGTAAGTGGTGAAGGCAGTGTTAAGCTGAATGAGTCTGATCAGTATAAAGGAAGCATCGAGATTACCAATACCAAGAAGGATGCTACTGTAACACCTGGCGGAAGCAATGGTGGTTCTGGTACATCTAACGGTGGAAGTGATGCATCCAGCCATGGCGGAAGTGCAACAAGTCGTCCGGTTAAGACTGGTGACCCGATGAATCCGGCATTCTGGGGTCTGGTTCTTCTGGTATCTGTGATCGTGATCGCAGGTGGAGTAGTTGTTTACAAAAAGAGAAAACAGAAATAAAGTGTAAGACGTTTGACGGGAGTCTGGTGTAAACCGGGCTCTCGTTTTTTTCTTCTTATTTAAAGGGATTTTGTTGGAATGAGGGCTGTTTTGTGCTATAATAATCTAGTATTATTATGCCTATCTGGAAACCGGTGACTGCGAAAATTGTCGAGAAATCGGTTTCCATTATAATGAATATAGAATGACAGGAGGAAGCAAATGGGCGGAGAGAATACAGAATACGGCGCGGATCAGATTCAGATTCTGGAAGGACTGGAAGCTGTTCGTAAAAGACCTGGTATGTATATCGGAAGTACATCCAGCCGGGGTCTGCATCATCTTGTATATGAAATCGTGGATAATGCGGTAGATGAAGCGTTAGCAGGATTTTGTACTGAAATCCAGGTAACGATCAATCCGGATAATTCCATTACCGTAGTTGATAACGGACGAGGTATTCCGGTAGGAATCAATCACAAAGCAGGAATACCGGCAGTAGAAGTTGTATTTACCATTCTTCATGCGGGTGGTAAATTTGGCGGTGGAGGATACAAAGTATCCGGTGGACTTCATGGTGTAGGTGCATCTGTTGTAAATGCACTGTCTGAGTGGCTGGAGGTTACGATCTGCCGTGAAGGAAAGAAATACCAGCAGCGTTATGAAAGAGGACATACCATGTATCCTCTGAAAGAGATTGGTGTCTGTGATCCTGAAGAGACAGGAACAAAAGTAACCTTCCTGCCGGATAAAGAAATCTTCGAAGAGACAATTTATGATTACGATATTCTGAAACAGCGCCTCCGTGAGATGGCTTTCCTGACCAAAGGTCTTCGCATTGTACTGAAAGACACCAGAGAAGATCAGGAAAAAGAAAAAGCCTTTCATTATGAAGGTGGTATCAGGGAATTTGTCACCTATCTGAACAGAAGCAAGGAAGCACTGTATCCGGAAGTTATTTACTGCGAAGGTGAAAAAGATGGCGTTATGGTTGAAGTAGCCATGCAGCACAATGATTCCTACACAGAGAACAGCTATGGCTTTGTAAATAATATCAATACACCGGAAGGTGGTACACATATCGTTGGTTTCCGTAATGCACTGACAAAGACATTCAACGATTACGCGCGAAAGAACAAGCTTCTCAAGGACAGTGAACCAAACTTAAGTGGTGATGACATCCGTGAGGGACTGACAGCGATCGTAAGTGTTAAGATCGAGGAACCACAGTTCGAAGGACAGACGAAACAGAAGCTTGGTAACAGTGAGGCTCGTGGAGCTGTTGATTTTGTAGTCAGCAAACAGCTGGAGATCTTTCTGGAGCAGAATCCGACGGTTGCGAAGGCAACAGTTGAGAAATCAGTACTTGCGCAGAGAGCACGAGAAGCAGCACGTAAGGCAAGAGATCTTACAAGAAGAAAATCTGCACTTGACGGAATGTCTCTTCCAGGTAAACTTGCAGACTGCTCAGATAAAAATCCGGAAAACTGCGAGATCTACATCGTAGAGGGAGATTCCGCGGGTGGTTCCGCCAAGACAGCACGTAACCGTGCCACACAGGCAATCCTTCCACTGCGTGGTAAGATCCTCAATGTAGAAAAGGCGCGTCTGGACAGAATCTACAGCAATGCAGAGATTAAAGCAATGATCACTGCATTTGGTACTGGTATTCATGAAGATTTTGATATCACAAAACTGCGTTATCACAAGATCATTATCATGACGGATGCCGATGTCGATGGTGCGCATATTGCGACACTGCTTCTGACATTCCTCTACAGATTTATGCCGGAGCTGATCAAGCAGGGCTATGTATATCTGGCACAGCCGCCGCTTTATAAGGTCGAAAAGAATAAAAAAGTCTGGTACGCATACGATGATGCAGAGCTGAACAGCATCCTTGAGCAGATCGGACGTGACAACAACAATAAAATCCAGCGATACAAAGGTCTTGGAGAAATGGATGCAGAACAGCTCTGGGAGACAACCATGGATCCGGAGAAACGAATCCTTCTCCGCGTAACTATGGATGAGTCTGCAACTTCTGAAATTGACCTGACATTTACCACTCTTATGGGTGACAAAGTTGAGCCAAGACGTGAATTTATCGAAGAAAACGCACGCTTTGTAGAAAATCTGGATATCTAGGAGAATAGAAAATGGAAGACAATATTTTTGATAAAATCCATGAGGTGGATCTGCAGAAGACCATGGAAAAATCTTATATAGATTATGCCATGAGTGTTATTGCCTCCCGTGCTCTTCCGGACGTCAGAGACGGTCTGAAACCGGTACAGAGAAGGGTGCTGTATTCCATGATAGAGCTGAACAACGGTCCGGATAAGCCACATCGTAAATGTGCCCGTATCGTCGGTGATACCATGGGTAAATATCACCCGCATGGTGACAGTTCTATTTACGGAGCCCTCGTTAATATGGCACAGGACTGGTCTACCCGTTACATTCTTGTAGACGGTCACGGTAACTTCGGTTCTGTGGACGGTGACGGTGCTGCCGCAATGCGATATACCGAGGCAAGACTTAGTAAGATTTCGATGGAAATGACAGCGGATATCAATAAAGATACCGTTGATTTTGCACCGAACTTTGACGAGACAGAAAAAGAACCGACCGTACTTCCGTCAAGATTCCCGAACCTTCTGGTAAACGGAACCTCCGGTATCGCGGTAGGTATGGCAACCAATATTCCACCGCACAACTTAAGAGAAGTCATCGGTGCGGTTGTGAAAATTATTGATGACCAGATTGAAGATAAAGATGAGACCACGATCGAAGAGATCATGGAGATCATCAAAGGACCTGATTTCCCGACGGGAGCAACAATCCTTGGAACAAGAGGAATCGAAGAGGCTTACCGTACAGGACGTGGAAAGATCCGTGTGCGTGCGGTATCCAATATCGAGCCAATGCAGAATGGAAAGCACAGAATCGTAGTAACCGAGCTTCCGTATATGGTCAACAAAGCCCGCCTGATCGAGAAGATCGCGGAGCTTGTAAGAGATAAGAAGATTGATGGAATCACAGACCTGAGTGACCAGTCAAGCCGTGAAGGTATGCGTGTCTGCATCGAATTGAGAAGAGATGTGAACCCGAATGTCGTTCTGAACCAGCTTTACAAGCATACACAGCTGCAGGATACATTTGGTGTGATCATGCTTGCATTGGTCAATAATGAGCCGAAGGTTATGAGCCTTCTGGAAATCCTGAACCATTATCTGAAACATCAGGAAGACGTTGTGACCAGACGTACAAAATACGAGCTGAATAAGGCAGAAGAACGTGCACACATCTTGGAAGGTCTGCTGATCGCCCTGGATAACATTGATGAGGTTATTAAGATCATCCGTGGATCCAAGACCGTACAGATTGCGAAAGCAGAGTTGATGAGCCGCTTTAACTTAAGTGATGCACAGTCCCAGGCTATCGTGGATATGCGTCTGAGAGCTCTGACCGGTCTGGAAAGAGAGAAGCTGGAAACAGAGTATGCAGAGCTTGAGAAGAAGATCGCAGAGTACAAGGCGATCCTCGCAGACAGAAAGCTTCTGCTTGGCGTAATTAAGAAAGAAATCCTTGTGATCTCTGAAAAATACGGAGATGACAGAAGAACAGCCATCGGATTTGATGAATACGACATTTCTACAGAGGATCTGATCCCGAGAGAAGATGTAGTGATCACCATGACCAAGATGGGATACATTAAGAGAATGAGCAACGATACTTTCAAGAGCCAGAATCGTGGCGGCAAGGGTATCAAGGGTATGCAGACTCTGGATGAAGACTATGTAGAAGAGCTGTTCATGACCAATACTCACCAGTATATTATGTTCTTTACCAATACCGGACGCTGCTATCGCCTGAAGGGATATGAGATTCCGGAAGCAGGAAGAACTTCCCGAGGTACAGCAATTATCAACATCCTTCAGCTTCAGCCGGATGAGAAGATCACAGCAATGATTCCAATCAAGGATTTCAAGGAAGGTGACTATCTGTTCATGGCAACCAAGAAAGGTCTTGTTAAGAAGACGCCGATCCTGGATTACGCAAATGTAAGAAAGACAGGACTTGCTGCGATCACACTCCGTGAGGATGATGAACTGATCGAAGTTAAGATTACGGATGATGAAAGAGATGTTATTCTCGTTACGCAGTATGGTCAATGCATCCGTTTCCATGAATCTGATGTACGCTCAACCGGAAGGACCTCTATGGGCGTTCGTGGTATGAATTTAAGTGACCGTGATGAAGTTGTTGCAATGCAGCTTGATGCGCAGGGTGAAGAGCTTCTGATCGTATCTGAAAAGGGTATGGGCAAGAGAACCCGCATGGAAGAATTCACAGCCCAGAACCGTGGTGGAAAAGGCGTGAAATGCTATAAGATCACAGAGAAGACCGGAAATGTAGTCGGTGCAAAGGCAGTAGGTCCGGATGATGAGATTATGATCATCAACACAGATGGTATCGTGATCCGTATGGAATGTGCGGGGATTTCCGTACTCGGAAGAATCACATCCGGTGTTAAACTGATCAATCTGAAGGAACACGAAGAAGTTGCAAGTATCGCAAAGGTACGCAGGGCTTCAGGTGAACTGGAGGAGAACGCAGAAGAGACTGCAGAAGAAGCAAATACAGAAGCAACTGCTGAGACGGTTGTAGAAGAGCAGACAGAAGAATAAAGATCTGAGCGAAAGTAGAAATACAGAAGCAGGATAAATCATAAAGAGACTGGACAGGGAATATGCAAATGCCTTGTCTGGTCTCTTGCTTTGTTTTGTAAGGCTGCATGGAAAGAAATGTTATGGCATGGCTTGCGTTTGCTCTGGTAAAAGCCGGATTAAAAAAACAAAGAAGCCCGGAAACGCTGCAGCAAACAGGCTTTCCGGACTTTGTAGAGGGGGCTGAATTATTATTTTTCCAGAATTCTTCCGGGTTTAAATCAGGAAAATATTTATCTGGC